>Ga0056128_1003946_pt1 | contig 18461 bp, 10 predicted proteins | sample WorMetLIZISLAND2_FD_71113 | JGI IMG/M metagenome (GOLD analysis project Ga0056128, IMG submission 71113) | Marine gutless worms symbiont microbial communities from Max Planck institute for Marine Microbiology, Germany - Olavius geniculatus... ... | reverse complement strand
GCGGTGGCGCCACCGCAGCACAGACAGCACAGCTCACGGAACGCGTCACGAAACTGACGACTCATTGCACAGTAGATGAAGAAGTTGAGCGGATAGCTCAGCAGGATGAAGAGATTCAGCAGCAGAGGCGCCATCAACGACGCCTCGGCGCTGATCAGTCCCAGCAGCCAGGTGTTGTCGGCGATCATAACGATGAGTAGAAGCGCCATCGGCAGCTCTGCCAGCAGGAACACGCCGACGACGACGACCAACATCATCGTCGTCATGTTTCTCTCCGCCAGACGTCGACACTCCGACTTGCGGTTCTGTGCGAGCAGTTGACGTCGTCGTCGCTGCGCCTGGCGCATGGTACGGACGAGCAGCGCGTTGAGTACGATGAGGATCGAGCACGGAACGAGGTGGATGAAGATGACGCGGAACCAGTAGTAGACGTTGAAGTACAGGTCCATGTTGTACGTCACGAACGACGCGTACTTCTTCACGCAACCGACCACCGTCATGTTGGGTCCGTAAACCAGCGACGGTACGCTGACGGCATGAAAGTACTTGTCGAAAAACAGCGTCACCTGGGACAGGCTGGCGATGACGTAGACGGCGACAATGGCGCGAATCACGTTCCTGATCGTACACAACTTCTTGGCCAGCATCGAATGACACACGCAGATATATCTGCGCACAATTTAACACACACAGACACGCCAACGATGAATAAATTTGCGTCATATAATAAACAATTTTAACAAGTAATCTAAGCAAAGCTTACGTGACGCGCGACAGCCTAAATGCTTATGCTGTTCGACGGATTTAGACGCCATTTGGCAGGTACACTTGTGGAGTTTAATAAACACTGTGTTATAGGGCCTACACTGTGTCCCAAAAAACGTCCCACTTTGTGATTGTCTATATCTTCGCCAAATATTAACCGATTTTTAATATTCTTTCACCGTTACATTTTGCGGACAATTAACAATAAAATGGTTATCGAATATCCCGCCAAACGTAAACTGTATCGCTACATTACTTTGTGAAATATAAATGCAAGAAAAATCAGCAGTCATAGACAGCAAACGTGTTGGTAAACAAAATACACTTTCAGCCAAAAACGCAGTGAATGATCTCTACGATGGTAGACTTTGTTAGATCTGTTTCTTTGCATATCTGGCGTATTGAATGATCTGATTGTTTCTGGCCTTTGTGGTTTAGCAAGCCTACCATTTCATCCACAGTGATCACGTTCTCTTCAGTACGTGTATGCTTCAGTCTGCTGGTTTCATGTCTTTGGTTGGTGCTGCATGTCTACTAAATCTCTGTTAATAACATTCTCACTCTTTCCCTGTTGCAGTTTGTTTTCAAAAATTCTGCCAGTATTCTCCGAAAACTATTTTTTAAAGTGGTACAAGTTCCTTATCAGAGCCTTCTCTCCACTGCTAAATGGTACATTACCACCGGTATATCGTCAGTGCATGAAAAATTATTATTTACGACAATATAGTCTGCTTTTGTTTACAAACATCAGAAATGTATGTAGCACTTATCATAATTTAATTTTTGTAAAAAAAATTAGTAAAAATTGTTTTAGAAGATAATTTTTTGCATATGTATTATAATGATTTTAGTGATTTTTGAAAATCTATGTTTCACATGGTAGTTCAGCAACACAGTTAAGGAGTGATGGGATATTCAACAACTACTTTATTGCTTAATTGTCCACCGTATGTGCCAGTAAAAAATGGAAATTGGTTAATATTTGGCGAAGATATAAAAAATGACAAAGTGGGACGTTTTTGGGACACAGTGTAAAAGGTCTGTGACCACCGGAAAAAGAAAGATTTCGGGTCGAACCGCTGGATAAAACATCGAATTGCTTCCGACTTATGATAAAAACATGATTTACGATTCACCAGATGGCAAGATCGATCAGCGATTTTGCCTTTACAAAATTACTTTGGCTCTTCCTTGTTTTCGTGTAACTATAAAGCATCGATCTACAGTAGTCTACCTGTGCACGGCAAGGGCGACGGTGAGCCAGATCGAGGCGGTGTGGCAGATGGTCGGCAAGTATTCGTTGAGGCAGTGGAAGACGAAGCACCAGGCGTACGGCAGGTACTCGACAGCGCGTTCCAGCGTGTAGAAGTAGAAATAGCAAGGCAGCGGCCATTCCTATCCACACTCACGGATCTCTGTCTACCCATGCATCACAGCCGGGATGCATCTCTGACATGTGCAAACCGTAAGTGACAGTTATGCGCCCTGATTCTTTCTGAGACTTTGGCGCTTTATAAATCATTTACTTACTTACTTACTTACTTACTTACAGTTCAACGCCGACGGTGAAGTTTGCTAGCAAGGTAGCGGCCAGAGTCCGGTCAGCATGTCGGACAACGCCATCGCAACCAGGATCATGTTGGTAGCCGAGCGCATCGACGTGACGTCATCATGACGTCATTCGTACCGTGACGTCAGTCGTGACGTGCGTCGCGAGCGAGTGTGACGCCGGGTAATTCCAGGCATCTCGTGACGCTGGGTAATTCCACGCACCTCCTTCCGTGACTCCGGGTAGCCGAGCGCATCGACGGCCTGAGCAGCACGGCGCAGACGAGGACGTTGGTCACGAGGGTGAATAGAATGACGCCCGGTGAGATGAGGCCGTGCACGTGTACAAAGATCGGCCAGGTCGGTATCACTTCCGGTCGCGAACAGTTGTCGGTGTCCGGAAACTGCAACGGGTCGCACATCGGCAGCTTCCATGAACCGTCGACCGCTTCGACCCACTGCATTGACCACGCCTCCAACATTGAACTATAGTTAGCACTATAATTAGCATAAAGCTCAGTGGTCTTGTTGATCCCGCTGCTGCCCTTTCCCATCGTCCCGACTACCACGACCTTTTGACACCGCCGGGTCAAAGATCAGAGGTCACGTCGACAGACGACCATGATGACCGATTCCCGGGCCGACGACGTTCTTTGCGATCTCTCTGCAAACGTTTCGTCGGACCTGCCACAAATCGACACAACAAGAAGAAGACCGGTAATAAACTGCAACGTTACAATACTATCACGATGTCGCACCTGTTTAGTAGTGATTTGCAGCATTACCCATTTTAGAAACCGGGTACCCGGTTGCAATTACCCGGGTACTCGGACCCGGTTTTAACTTTCAAGTAAATGAAAAAAACAACACTTCAATGACGCGTACATACCTCAATTAACGAATATTTTTCAAAGAACTAGGTTTTTGGTATAAAACGTCAATAATGTTTCACAGTGCCAAATATGCTAATGTCCATCAACGAAATTGCATGTAGAACTTCGCTACAAAGATCACAAGAAGTGCAATTTTCCACTAATTCCGCCCGTAGGCCTATTTAGTGCAAAACGGAATCAGTTACCCGGATTTGCAACGGGGTAATACATTTTGGAACCGAGTCTGGGTACCGTACCTGGTTTTTGCTACAAATCACTATACCGTTTAGACCACGACTAGATCTGCCAAAACTATATATGCACAGAAACGCACCGGAAAACGGGCCCGGTTCAGGGTAGTAAGTTAATGATGTTTACGGCCGTCGCCTGAGAGATTAAATAAAATACGTGAGACGAAAATCGTCAATTTGTAACAAGCCGGGCCCTGGGTGGAAACCTGAGGCGTGAAATGCATCAGTAAGCAACTGGGAGCTGCCAGGTACAGCGGCACGTCGTCAGTCGTCCAGTTTACGTAAGTAAGTTTCATTTAATTCAATCAACAAAACGACTGGAGAGAAACGCTAACTGCGTTGTTAGTAACAGGAAAGACGTGAAATTAATCAATTTAACTGTTCGTTGCTAACGTCAAACTCCGCTGGCTGGTTCCAGGCAGTGATTAATGACTCGGTCTATTCACCGAGATACGGCCATGTACTAGCGAAAGCTTGAAACGCACTGATGTTCCGTTACTTTTTGGGTCGCTATTTTCTATTGCCGAATATCAAAATATTGCGAACAGAAAATTGGTCCCAATACCGATCCTGGAGAAACTCCACGGTTAATATGGTTTTACGACTTGATTCATGATCCACTAACTCGGTATGCTGTCTTCTGTCGCTTAAATAACTCATAAACCAATTTAATACTGTGGCGGTAATCTTATACATATTTAGTTTAAATAAGGCTTGACTAGTTTAGAGTATCAAATCCAAGCACACTTTCATTGTACCTTTAATTTTATGTTTTTTTCGCGCGTGTAAAATATACGCAAGCAACCCTGCCAGTCACGTAACAGAAGCTATTATTATGCGAGGTTTTCCCCAAGGAGTACTCCCGCACGTCTGTCTGTCCCAGTGGACCCATATACAGCACAACACGGTACATTAGTAGCTCTATTTATCAGGCAACAGCAGCGCTCTCAATTTTAAACAAAATGTGGGAAAAAATAAAAGGTATTCACAGGTTTCGCAAAAAAACCAGCGACTTAATGACAGCTTGCAACCATCAAAGGCGTTTTTATTCCTTCGCCGAAAAAGAAAATTATGTGACAGGGTCTGTGTGTTTGTCTGTTTGCTCGTCCGCTGGATTGCTATGAAAATTATGAACGAATTGCGATAAGCGTTTCGTAGAGGCGTTGGGCATAGTCTAAAATAATCAGATTTTGATGAAAATCTAGACTCTTTTGTTAATTATGAATTGTTGTCCATGATTTTTTACCACAAAGCAGTATGGCGTAAGTTGACGCTGTGCAGAATTAAAGTATCTCAGCGTGTTATGAACAAAATTTGATCAAATTGTACGCAAAGATAAGTTTCAAAACGCCACAAGAACCAAACATTCGAATTTTGGCGTAATCGGGTGCAAGATCTGAACTAAGGATTTCTGGTTCCGAATTTTTGGAGGAGTTGGGCGAGACCGTACATGACAATACTCGACGTATGTACGAGCTATGCAGAGTGGTCTGTAGTTTTCTGCATCTTTATAACAATCTGTGTTTGACTGACAGCCAGTTTCCATCCGGAAATAAATGTGGCAGACGGCAATCAATCAATAAACCCATCAAGCACAACAGATTTGTAACACAGCGGCATAAATCGTGAACAAATTAAAATTGCAGACGGCTAAATGATGCGACTGACAGTCCAGATCTCGCGAGCAATCTTCCGTAAATTCCCAACACAGCCGAAACTGATGATATCGATCGGCCGGTTGTCCGGTAATGCAGTTGGATATAAACCCTCAACACGCGTCGCTAATAGGCGACTACAAATCAAGTGGAATGAGACCGCCAAGCGCTTGCCCCTAAACCTCCTTAACCAAATGAAGCAATGACGTCATTAATAAATATCAAAAGTTACACAATGTCAGCCACCTGAGTGTCCGCGATGTGATGAAATTTGTCACACGTGGACTCTAAACGTAGATCAGCAAACATAAATCTTTTATGGTCTGGGTCAGAATTAGTCTGTTGGCCACTGCAGTTGCAGTAGAAGACTATAAAAATATCTAAACAATAATAATCCCAACGTGACTCATTAAGAGGTCTGTTGCATCTTCAATCATTATAATCAAAAGCATCATCGCCTAAGCCTACAATACAAGAAATACTGTAAGCCTATGTAAGCTCGGGCTTACATGACTGCCCCATGCAGATGACCACGCTTACTTGATTACTTACTTACTTACTTATTTACTTGATTACTCACTAGCCTACCAGTCGACACAATTAGTCGACACAAAGACATGTTTGTCGCCGTTTACACAACGAAGCCGGCGAATATGTTTATAAATTCTATATCATCAAAAACTACAATGTGAGTCAGAGAATTTTACTCTCTAAGGTTTTTTTAACTTTATTTTTCAACGACTGAAAATTTTAAAGCCATATTTTACAAGCTTATTCGGCGTTCAAATTTACTCCAAATTGCGAAATTTCATTCAATTATTTTTATATTTGATGAAGATATGCCACATTATGCCAAAGGATTTTCCATTTTCACAACTCATTTACTACAAAACACAAACTTGTGATATTTGACAACGAACAAATAGCCAAAGTGCACAAATTGCTGAGATGTTACAGTTACAAAAACATCTAAGCATATTTAATAAAATATTTTTTTTAAATGTTTATATCTGATGTTTAAAATGTTTACCACCGGCCAAAGCACATGCATTCAAACGATATTGCGAAATATCTATCCCGTATCTGCTACAGCGCACTTTTTGGCTCCAGAATGGTCTTCGGCTTTAAGTTGCGTTTGTAAGGTGTCTGCAGCGTTGCACCTTACACATTAGTAGTCACGTGGTTAAAATCTGTTGAATTTGGCGGCCATTCATGATACTTTACAATGAGGTTTATACAGTCGGCTTTCAAGTGAAAATAGAAAAATTCTTTGGATGAGCGCCCATAATATGGCACAGCGTCATCAAATTTAAGATTAATTAAATCAAACTTTGTAATTTGGCTTAGACTTAAACGCCAAATATGCGTGTAAAATATACCTTAGAAATTCTTAGTCTTTGTAAAATAAAGTTTAAAAAACTGTAAGCGGGGGGGGGTAAAATTTTCTGACACGCTGCAGAGTCCTTGGGCTACATTTCTGTCGCTGGCAATATAGGTCTATTTAATTTTCGCTTTCGCGTATTTTGCGTCCAAACGGCACGCGAACGATTCCAGTCAAACTGACGCAAAAAAGATTTTAGCATAAAAATGGCATCTCAGAGTCATTCAAGGTCAAACATTTTAAGGTCATCGAAAAACCGATAAACTACTCCATTTCGCCGTATTGGCGTATGTTGGGGTTAGCTGTAATGTGGTGAATACATGAGGCGATCGTCGCGGTGACGATCGCGCAACCGAACAGGTAATCGTTTAAGCGACGATCGCCTCATGTTGCACCAGTTAAGTCTTACTTTCCGTCTATCTGGCCGGTAAAATAAAGCACCGAAGTAATTCGGTATACGCGGAATCGCAGATTAGTGATGCCCCATGATGCAATAATGCAAGTTTAGGCTCAGCGGCTGAATCCCCATTACCTTTGCCGTTCCCATGAGAATCATGGACTTTATATAATGCAACGAGTCGTCGGACTCTACAAGCGAATTGCCAAATAGCATTTTAATCCATCAAACGCTTTAAGCAGGGTTAAATGCTATAGCTCTTCATTGGAAACCCATCTCAGAGCTACGGAGCGTCACCCGCCGTATGGGATTCACACAGTGCTACTTGCCACCTGACACAGGTGAACGCGCTCCGCATTAACCTCAGCCAGATAGGCCGGTAGTGATTCACCTATCCCGGAGAGATGGAAGTGAGTGAGCGATAGGGTTTAACGTCCCGCCCGACACAGTATAGGTCATTTCGGGGACGGCCTTTCCAGGCAGAATGCACACAAGAACAGAATAACAGAGCAGTAAGTTTAACCTTTATAATAAAAACAGAAAATTTAACCCTTACAGAACACAAAACACAAAAACGGGCTAAACCTAAAATTGTAAGAACTTCATTATACGCGTGCATATGTAATTAAAAATAATGGTAGTTCTAATAATCTTCCCTGTTATCCTCCAGACAGATAAAAGGCTGAGTTGACCTGGACGGCTGGTTACATACCGAGACGGTTTACCTGCCCGCAGACAGTCACCCATCCAAGTAGCCTACTAACCGGCATAGGGTACCACGCTGCGGAGAAGTGTGTAACTATCATGCCAAATTTGTTTGCGCTGGAAGAAGCGATTTCGTTGAAAAATCTCGTGGAAACAGTAGGTTTAACTAATGCGAATCGCATGCAATTTATGCTTTAGCTTTGCTTTAGTTCTGTCGTAGATCCAAGCGTCGCTGAAAGCAGAATGCGAGTAAACAGCTTGCGTCGTTATCGATTCGCGTCACGCTTCGCAACACAATGGCATATTGGAAACAGAGCTACGAATACAGACATAACCCGCAGGCAAACCCGAAGACGCCGTAGGCCTACTGCATGCCATTAACGCCACGTCAAAGCCTTTAAGTATCACTACCACGAATCTCGCACTCTCGGCTGCGCCGCGGTGAAAGACTGTAAAAAACGACACCTGGTCTCGAAGTATACTGTATCTTCAGCAACTCTGGGGGCATCGGCGCCGCAGTAGGCCTAATACTGTAATGGCAACTGTGCCATAACCGCGGCAATTTTAGCGTGTTCTGGCACTTAACCGCTTTGGCAACAGCACACTTTGGGCGATACAGTTTAAAGAACACGTTTCACGTTAAGATTTTGGATCTGTTTTCTGAGAAACAAGTTTATTCGGTAAAATGCAGCAAATACTTCAGCTGCTGAAAACGAAGTCAGTAGACCTCGCCGAATTTTTCCCCGGCAGTAAACTCAAGTCTCGAGTAGCTTATTTTTTACAAGTAATTTGAGCTAATGCTCACTAGACGCGAAAACCTATAGCAGTTCCGGTTTAATAGTTTAGCTTAAAATTAGGGTGTTTACGCTAAGTTAATACACAAATACCAAATTCTCTATCTAGATCGCATAACGATAGTTCCATGGCGCCACCTTGTGAATGATATAGATTTGTGTTGCAGCCCGAAATCGCCAAAAATATCCATAAAACCCAATATTTTGGCGTTCAAAATCATTCAAGGTCATTGAATTCGGCGCCTATCGAAAGCCAGTGTACGACTTCCTATTAGTGAATCATAGTAACCTAGATTTTATCTCGCAACGTTACTGAGATACAGCTACTTATTGGCCAAAAATCGCAAATTTTGCTCATCCCCTCTCATTTAGCGCTCTCGTTTGGGATGACCCCCTTCGAATTTCTGGAAAAGCTTTACGGTTCTTGAAACTAAAGTCTTCCAGGCAGCCGATGGTGAAGATTTGGTGATCCTAGCTTGCATGGTTTTTGACTGATCCACCCGTGTGACAGACAGACGGACAGACGGACGGACGGACAGAATTGTGATGGCTAAGACGCGGTAAAAGCAGTAGCTGCTTTCGCGCGTAAAAACTCAGATTTAAATTACGATGACTCGACTACACTGCTATAGACCCAATGGGATAGACTCATCTTCTTGCGTGTTGTGGCCATGACACTTTCTGAAGCGCATTGCCATTTTTGCATTTAGGTCCTTAAACTCCGTGGACTAACGGATGCAATATAAACCATTCCGCGGACACAAAACAAAAAAGCCCAGCTGTTGCTAGAGTGGGCCGACCGTACCGCCTATATCCGAAGGCCAGCGTCCGACTTCCGGTCGCAGAAAGAAAACAATTTACCAGAGCAAGTACAGTGCCATACACACTATGGTAACGCAGCCGCTACCGGTATATCAAATGCTACAATCAACGCTAGAATACGATACGGCAATTCGGCGCACGTAAGTGATGGCTGCATGCAGGAACTTTGTTTCCAAAATTGCGGCCAAATCGCTGCAGATACATTGTTAATGCTGACAGCCTATAGAAACTCGTTATCGCCCTATGCAACGGTATTATCGCCTACGCCCTACAAAACTACAAGTCGTTGCGTTCTTGGTGTACCGCATCATCTTACCATGGAAGCGCTTGCAACAGGCTATAGCGCGTAATGACTGTCTTCCCTGTACGTGTTGTCGTCGACCATGATTGACAGACTGCGTTGATCTAATGGGCCTCTTAGATACTACTAAAATAGCTTGTGACGTCAACAGTGACCGCAAGCTAACCTTTCAACAAAACAAACACTCTGGACTCTGTTTACCGCAACCAACCTCTTATCAGCTTCACAGACGACTTATCTTTGACGATGTCATACTTCAATTGGGCTCCCGGAGGAACTTCCTTTTCGTAGTTAAGTTTGTAGCGTTTAGTTCCAATTCGATATTTAAAAAAATTGTGTATGCTCAACATAGATTTCGATATTTCTCTTTTATAGGCTATGTTTTTGTCAGATCCGTGCCTTGACGTATTTCGGTTTGCTTGATGTTATCTGGACTCATTTTGAGTGTACGCTAATCTGATTTAACAATTCTTGTTGTCACCAAAATTAGTAGAAAGTGCACGCTTATACGTGCATACTTTACGTAATACGCAATAAAGAAATCAACAGTAAAATAAGTAGACAAACATTACGTTTATGCGTTAGCATTTCTAAATGTTTGAATATTCTCGATAAATTTAAAGTTGCACAAACTATAGCAATAATGACGCTAACGTCACCGACGTGCCACGTGACACTTGACATTATGCAAATCGTCGACAAACGCTGCAGGCAAATTGTACTGAAGTGCTCATTAGAACAAGAATTCGTCAGTGTGATGTATACTCGTTAGTCGTTACAGTCTCTGCGTCCGTCTGCTATTTGCTCACAATTTACGCTTTGCTGCAAGCCACAGTGACAGCGGTAATTAAAATAAAAGTGCACCGTCACGTCAGAACATTTTTACGCGCGAAAGCAGCTACTGCTTTCAGCGCGTCTTAGCCATCGCAATTCTGTCCGTCCGTCCGTCCGTCCGTCCGTCTGTCTGTCTGTTTGTCACACGGGTGGATCAGGCAAAAACGGTCCAAGCTAGGATCTCCAAATCTTCACCATCGGCTGCCTGAAAGACTCTAGTTTCAGGAACAGTAAAGCTTTTTCATAAATTCGAAAGGAGTCACCCCGAACGAAGGCGCTAAATGAGAAGGGGGTAGGCAAAATTTGCGATTTTTGGCCAATAACTCGCTGTATCTCAGTAACGGTGCGAGATAAGGCCTAGGTTACTATTGATCACTAATAGGAAATCGTACACTGGCTATCGATTGGCGCCGAATTCAATGACCTTGGATGATCTTGAACGCCAAAATAGGGGGTTTTATTGCTTTTTGGCCACTTTCGCTTGTGAGAGTTCATATCATTCACAAGGTGGCGCCACGCCGCTGACGCCACACGCGCCTATGGCCGAAGTGTACTATGGTCCCGATGGGCCGAGTCCAAATGATATGCGAGTTTCGAAACTATAACTACTGAACTGGAAATGCTATAGGCTTTCGCGCGTCTCGTGAGCTTTGCTCAAATTTCTTGTACTTCTAGGCATGCAAAACCATATAAAGTGGTTCGATCAATAATGCCAAAAATTCATAAGATTAGACATTTATTACAACGTAACTATACATTGCAAAGCAGCTGATACAACAACCAGTCACAGACCAATATTTCAAACCTTTTGGACGCATGGGTCTAATATGGCACAAAAGTTTGTTCACAACAAAATAGTTTTGCTGAATGAAAACCGACAGCAATAGGCTCTGTATCTTTACACACGTTTAGTTTTATGGCGCTTTATAAGTTCGTTTTTAACTTAACTTTTAACTTTAACATAAGCCGTGAAAACATTTGACTGAGACATTTTGACCGGTTGTAAGAACTAATAAGCAATGCAATGGACAGCGGATTACTTGTTTGGATGCACTGTTTGCAACTGCTGAAGGAAATCAACTCACCACCAATGCAACGTCTAAAGCCATCGCATATTTTGAGCACCAGGGCTAAGCTAGAACAGTTAGGCTAGAACAGTTAGCTTATAACTTAGGCCCGTACTAAGTCAAATCAACAATCTATATGATCTTACCAGCGCCCTATTCTACGATACCATCGTCGATCTCTTGTAGCGTATCCTTTGGCCACAATACACTTCGTTACAAATGTCAGACGACGACATTCAAACGATAAATCGTACCGTAAGTGCGAAAGTTAGTACTAAGACAAGTAATTTGAGCAAAGCTCACCTGACGCGCGATAGCAGCGGTTCAGCCACATGGGCAATCGTGAACAGTATGCAATAGAATAATAGTGCGTTCTGAAGGAGAACCCAAATTTGAGATCTCCGTACGGAAAACTCCTTGAATTTAAAAGCGTGAAATTTAGATTGTTAAAAGTAAACGCTTTATGCTAAAAATTTCATAGGCCTACGCAAATTGTCTAGGTTTATCTCCAACCATTTCGGCTCAATTTATTTTTGAAATGTGCGCCGCAGCCAAAAATTGCAAAAACACCAAATTTTTATAGTTCAAGGTTCAAGGTCACTTAACGTTATTTAAAATCATTGATATTGACACCATTCAAAAGCTCGTCACTGCTTGTTATGATAAACAGCATGTCTGTGCCTATCTGCAACCGTTTTCACGCTACACGAGCCAATAGCAGTAAAATAACTACACTCACACTGTACTTATTTAGGGGGGTATTCCTCTTTGACGCTCGCGAGCGCAGGCATCATTAAACTTAAGGAGTCGAGACTTAGACTGCTAAAATCTATGTCTAATGCTGGAAATTTCGTGCGTCGTTGTCTAGGTCTATATATAGCCGTTTCGGCGCAATTCACTCTTAAACTGTGTGTCGCAGCCCGAAATCTCGAAAAATTCACGAAACACCTAATTTTGGGCGTTCAAGGTCGTTCAAAATCATCGATGTTGATAAAACTAAAAAGCCAGTGACCAGTGCTTGTTATGATAAGCAACATGTTTGTACTTATCTGCAACCGTTTTCACACTAGAAGAGTCAATAACGGCAAAATAACGTCTTTTCAGGGGGCTACTCCTCTTTGACGCCCTCATTCGAGGGTTACTTCCTCACACAGCAACACAAAATTTTGTTACAAAAAAACTAGAGACCTTGCGGCAGCCCACGGTAAACACTTCGTGATCCTAGCTTTCACCGTTTCGATACAACACAGCAGTGTGACAGACGGACGGAGAGACGGACAGACAGACGCCCAGGTCATGGCTAAGACGCGCGTAGCATCTTGCTATCGCGCGTAAAAACGTGCCAAGAACAAGTAATTTGAGCAAAGCTCACGAGACGCGCGAAAGCCTATAGCAGTTTCTGTTCGCAGGTAATCGTAGTCTATCTCCATCCATTTCGTCGTAATTCACTCTTTTGCAGCCAAAATTCGCCAAAAAATCACGTTAAATCAATATTTTTTAGAATTCAAGGTCATTCAACGTTGATAAATTTAAAAAGCCTGTCACCAGTGCTTGTTATGATAAGCAGCATGTCTGTACCTATCTGCAACCATTTTCACGCTACAAGAGATAATTGCGGTAGAATAACCACTTTTTAGGGGGGGGGGTAGCTGTCTTTGACGCCCGCCTGTGCCGGCCTCCTTGAACCTAGGGGATCGGGACTTGAACTGCTAAAATCTACGTTGAATGCTGAAAATTTCGTACGCAGATTGTCTTGGTCTATCGCCAGCCATTTTGTCGCAATTCAGTGTTCAAATGTGCGCTGCATCCAAAAATTGCGAAAAATTCACTAAAAACCTTTTTTTGAGGGGTTCAAGGTCGTTCAAGGTCATCGATGTTGATAAATCTCAAAAGCCTGTCACTAGTGTTTGTTATGATAAGCAGCATGTATGTACCTATCTGCAACCGTTTTCACATTATTCGAGCCAATAACAGCAAAATGACGTCTTTTTAAGGGGGGTACCCTTCTTCGACGCCATCGTTCGAGGGGAACCCCTGCACCCAGTGGCACGAAATTTTGTCACGATAAACTAGAGACCTTGGGGGCAGTCCATGGTGAAGATTTCGTGATTCTAGCTGGCACCGTTTTGATACAGCTCACGAGTGTGACGGACGGACAGACAGACAGACAGACGGACGCCCAGACGATGGCAAAGACGCGCGAAGCATTCTGCTTTCGCACGTAAAAACCAAAATCGGTGTGATCGTTCGCGAGGACAGCAGTAGGCGGGGCCTAAATTGTGAGTTAATTTTCAGTTTGAGTTATCAAAAAAGTCACAGTTGCAAAGTCTATGGGACGGCCGCACAATATGTTCGAATCGAGCTGACATATTGTTTCTAATTATAATAACTCAAAAGTCCACACGTCAAACTTATGCTACAGATAAAACATGCACCTTTTGTGCACCAAATAGCTTTATGTTACTCGCTGCAGGCACAAAAACGAATAATGCACGTTCAGGACAGAAGTTTGCCCTGTGCACACGACCAGGTCGACTGCAAACTGACTTAGTTTGATATCAAATAAAACTACAACACACCGCCGCCAATGGGTCTAAGCTACTAATGTGACTCACGACAGTGACAGATAGATACACAGCGCAACAGGCTTCGATTAATAATTAACCAGAATCGATGACCTGGGATACCATACGACAGACAACGAACGATCGCGGCTCGACCGCCGTCAGTAAACATTCGCCCTTCGAATTACTCACATTTCTACAGCTGCAAAAAATACAGTAAAAATAATTTTTGCGAAAGAAGAACACAGTGATAATAGGCCTAGTGACAGCAACAATCAGCGATTACAGAGTAAGAAAAAACAGAAGCTGGCCACAAATCCAGTTCGCATTATACACGATGTTTCATAAAAGGGACCCCTTTTTGTTTTTTTTTCATAATTCACTCAAATAATGATCAAGTTACATAAAATTTTTACCAGTTGTAGCTAAAGAAATACTAATTCAAATTTTTTTTAGCAAAATATAGCAGTTGATTAAATATTCTTTGCTAGGCGTGAAGCCATGGCAAATTAGAGTGCTGCTAAGAAAAAATAAATTTGCTGAAGTATTTAAAGTAGCTTGCTCAAGTAATTCTGTTATACAAAGTAATAAAGTTTTTAATGAGTTTTTGACAGCATTTGATGAGTATTCGCATAGTCAGCTTCATGTGCATTATGATATTTCTGTTGAGCTTGTTGCTTTGTGTATCAGTAAATTTAAGCTTGGTAAGGCCTCTGGTCTAGATGGTGTGGAAACTAAACATCTAGGCCTACTATAAGCTCACCCACTGCGCTGTGTCCATTTGTGTAAACTATTCAATGCCATTCTTAGGCTTAGTTATGTACCTAACTGGGGAAGGGAAGGAAAGGGAAACGGAAAGTGGAAGGGGAAAAGAAAGGGAAAGAGGAAGAAGAAAAGGAATGAAAGATAAAGGGAAGGGAAAGGGAAATCGGAAAGGGAAAGGAAAAAGGGGGAAGAAATTTTCTAATATGTCCCATGCTATGCTACAGCAATGGGACAGATAAAAAGCATGGTCGTCTTTGCCTAAATGGGACATCGTGAAATGTCAATTGTCGTCGACGGGTAATCGGCCTCAGTGCAAGTGAACAGCGCATAAACATGTACCCGACAGGGTCGTGTCTATGCACCGTTACGAGTCCTCAAGGAACGATCATGTGGCCAGCCATTACTGACTGCTGCAGTCCTCAATTACCGGACGACGCTTACAGTTAGACATGCATCTTTTATACGGGAAAGTCTGGTTTATTGTCGTTCGGCGACGACATAGTCCGCTACACGGTCGTCCCGCCTGGCGAGTGTGTCCGAGTCAGGAGCCAACGCCGTGGGACCGCCCTGGACCGGACGTCATACGACATACACCGCGTCACAAAAACTGCGCAAGGTTTTTGCCAAAACTTGGTTAAATTTTTACCAACATTTATAATTGTTGGCTTAAAGAAGGCAAAAAATTAAAATTATTTGAGGTGCACTCATTTTTTGCTTCACAGTTCTGCACTGTTTTGGGGACACCGTGTAATGGGCGAAATGTAATTTATAAGCTTCATATAGGATGCTACGTCGACACAGACGCCTCCGCAAGTTCGACAATACCTATCGGAGAGAGGCGGAGGCATAAAACGAGCGGAAGCCGGCGGAGTAAGAAATGTGTCATTTATGTCATTTCACGGTCACGCGAGACTGCTTTGACCAACAAATGTTCCCGACACTAGTGAAACACATCAGCGTGCATAATTCGCAGACCTATATATGCCAGTTCTCCATCGCCGGCTGTGTTCTAAACTCCCAACGGGGCGAGAACATTGAAAATGCAGGAATAGATACTGACGAACAGCAGCCAATGACGTACCGGTGTCGTGGGAAATTTGTCGCACCTGGAAAATTCTTCCCACCTCCATATTGTCATAATGTAACTAACGCTAACGCTAACCCTAGCCCTAACCTCAACCCTAGCCCTAATCCTAACCCTAATTTTAACCCTACTCTTAACCCTAACCCGTACTGCTGCGTGTGGGAATAATTTTCCGGTGCGACGTATTTTCCACTGCACTGGATCACATCTGCAGATGACTTACGTCGACCGTGCGCAATTTAACAACTGCCGTGTGCAAAAAATGAGCCAGAATGTAAAAGATAGACCAAGCATTTGGCATCCAATGTGTTAGCACTTCTGAGCAGGTAGAATAGTTTTTGCGCAGTAAGTGTGGACAGTGACGCAGTATTCAGTAGGGCAATAGTTGTCGTGTATTATCATGCGAACATCGGCACGGTGCTGTACTTGCATGTTGAGCTAATAAACCATTATAAACGCTGGTTATAGTAAATAAAAAATAATTTCTCATTGTGTTGTTTTTGTATCATAACCACACAGTGGCGTATTTAGGATTTGGCAAGGGGGCCATGGCGAGCGCGCACAGCGCGAGCCTATAAGGGGGTCTAAGGGCGGAGCCCCCAGCGGGGTCCAGGGGTAGAGACCCTGGTCGGGGGGTCAGAGGGGCAAGGCCCCCTGAAGCTGAAACACTTTTTGCTTTTGAACGTTCAATGGAAGCCGCAAATTCGCCCATATTTTCTTTAATTAATCGATTTTACTTAGTAGGTTTAAATATTATCAGCCGTGCACCTCGGCTTCATTTTCAACGCCGTCACAAAACTGAAAAACAAAAGCCACATTGCCAAGTCACTTTAACAACATTCACTAAGAAACAATCAGCAACGTCAGTGCTTATACTGATGGTCCGTCATTATCAGGTCCTGCATTTTTCAGGCGACCCAAGAACACATTACATGACAACCGCTGACAGGATGCTCATTATTGTCTTATTTTTTGGTCACAATAATTTTTGGAAACAGAGGCACAAGAGCATTAGCATTGCCCCCTTGTAACAAGTGTAATTTTGTAGGTTTAACGACTGGTTGTTGGACAAACTGTGGTCTAGGCTAGGCCTGCCGTACATAACACCGTACGCAAGTTTAGCTCACGAGCGGTTTTGCGTTTCACAAGCCAGAACCTCGCTCAGCTAAGTATTTCGCGCGCAGTTGATTTTTAACGATAGCTTCATGAAAAATTTTCCGCCTTTGTAAGTGTCAGGATATGCTGCAAAATTTTGATTTGCGTTTCACTGAGCCGACACCGATCGACGCAGACTAGTGATAAGCGATCTTTCACTGTTGTGCCTACAGCAACAAGCATATATCTACGATGTCTAACCTTATTACCTCATCGCCGTTACGTCGCAAACCATGCGACGCAAACTTAAAATCGTCGACGAACATTGGAATATTTGGACGTCAGCATACTTACGCTACATGGCTGACTTTGCCATGTGACATTCAATATTCTTTATGTTGCTCTAAACGTTTATTAGTTTGTAGTTGATCACGTGTCAGCTTCCTGTTGAAACTACATCTGCAGGCATTTTCTGTGAATACAATTTGACTCGAGTTGATTTAATAAATACTGCCGTGTTTTCTGTTGTATTGCGGTCACTCGCTAGAGTTTTTGTTGTATACAGTATGACGATTTGCTAATCCATTCTAAATGTCAAATTTTGACTCGTTGTAGTTTCACATAATGAGCGCTATTCCATGGTTAAACGACGCGTTGCTGTCGCTGTCTCAGTAACGGGCCAAGCCTATATGATGAACGGAGGCCTACGACACAATTAGACATACTATAGCGTCTTGTCGAAGCTTCGTAGTAACGAGACCAATTTGTCACTGAAACCGTAACCATATTACTCGGCGCTGAGATCTACGCACACAGCACGTAATCAGCAGAAACTGCAGCAGCCAGTCGCGACGTAGCTCGGGAAGCAGGACCACTTGCTTACCCCCTAAATTTGGAACTGTCAGAAGATTGTCAGGATATCGTTTTTTGTCGGAAAATCGTGGTCCAAAACACAAAAATTGAGGCTGAAGGCCTATATTTACATTTTGAGGAAATGTATGGGTAAAATTAAAATTTTTGAGCACTCATAAATTCCGCTGTGGAAAATTTCTAGTTGTCCGACGAAATTCTGTCGGAAAATGTCAAATTTCTGCGCCGCCGCCTAGATTCGTAACTACGACGCTGGTGGGGCAGCAGCCTCGTCGACTGAATGCCGTAAACTGCGCGTAGGACGGTTATGTATCGACCAGTCATGTCCGGACGTGAGCCGATCGGTGTCCGCCGGCACTGAGCTTCAGGCGCTCCAACATGTGCGACAAAATGACATCAGAACGGCACTCGGAAAGCGCAGACCTCTGCCAACGCTATGTCAAGTTTTACCACCATTGTGCCGTACCTATGTCACAACCATCGATGTAAAAACGTTCCAAGAAAAATTTTAAAAAACCTTTAAAAACCTTGAATAAAAAACGTTGGCCATAATTTGTTCAGCTTCTTGCATAATGCCTAATGTTGTAAGTGCAGTATACCTGGAATTATAGTTTAGATAGAGAGAACTTCATTTAATTTCAATGTAGCTGTGATGTCATAAGACCATAGCATTAAACTAACTAAATATACT
>Ga0056128_1003943_pt1 | contig 18467 bp, 17 predicted proteins | sample WorMetLIZISLAND2_FD_71113 | JGI IMG/M metagenome (GOLD analysis project Ga0056128, IMG submission 71113) | Marine gutless worms symbiont microbial communities from Max Planck institute for Marine Microbiology, Germany - Olavius geniculatus... ... | reverse complement strand
TAGGTCGACTCAGCCTTCCTACCCTCCGCGGGACGGTAAAATGAGTAGTAACTCATTCATATGGGTTACGGAGGTGGGGACCTTTGTACAGCTGACTGGGGTTGCCTAGCCGGCCACTGCGCCAGCCTGTGTTTGCAGGCTGTGCACGATGGTCGTGCGGCAGGCGGCTCTAATTAGTGACAAGACCAAGCGCGTTAGAGCCGAGTACGCGAGACTCGCTATACAAATTGACGACCTTTACCTTTTCTCTCTGGGAGATCTGGCCTAATCTGAACTAACCATTTCAAACTGGATGAGTCATATATGAAAAACAAAAGAGTAGATTACATTCAATTTTAACACATTTTATTAAATATCAATATCACTGTACATAAATGTACAAAACAAACAAAATAAAACAGTAATGCTTTTGCTAAATCATACCTCAGAAAAGAATTCTGGATCTGTGTTCATTTGCCGTGAACCCGTTGGAAGCGCGTCGATGAATTTCTCCGTCAATTTCTGAACACTGTCCATACTCTCCGGCATTGAAGTCACACAGCACCTGCAGTGAATGAACAAGAACTATTATGCTGTCACACACTATTCAACTTCAGATAAAACTTAATAATAATTATACCTTACCACTTTAGTCCAAAATACACTTACACTGAGCAAAATAAATAACTGAATATAATAGCTAGCAACAAGGTCAGTGTATCTATGTGAATGTGGACGGCAGTGCAAATTCTGATGACTTTCTTTGTATAAGCCCAAAATCCATTATGTCGACTTTCACCGAAACTTCCCAGCAAATGCAAAATGCAAAATTCTAATGGAATTTGGTCCGTTACAATGCACGGGAAAGTCGGCAACAAAATCCACGACAAAGTCCGTGGACTGTGTCGCGGACACAAATCATGAAAGTCGGCAACGTGATTTGTGTCGTGGACTTTCATGATTTGTGTCGCAAGTCGCTGACTTTGTCGCAAGTCGCTGACTTTGTCGCAAAGTCGGCATAATGGAATTTGGGCTATACTGAACAGATTTCAAAAATATCCCAAACTTTGCTACTGATAATTCAAAACCACAACAGCACGAGCTAAATGATGTCTAGCACCATGCAAAAAAATAAGGTTTCAACTCATCCATCCTATATATTCTGAAAAACTGCTGAGTAAAAAAACAATTAGCCAACATAGTTGCTATGTCCACCAAAAAGTCAACATGAGCATCCCAACTTATGGACTACTGTAGTCTAATTCTCAAAGTATTTTGAAATAACAAATAGATGAATTATTTTGTAAATGCAACACAGTAAGTGAATACTGTACCAAAGTTGTAAATAATTATATTTAGCAACACAGTCAACTTACTAACCTCATGTTATTCGTGGACAGGACATGTGCAGCAATTTCTTTCAGATGTGAAATCAATTCATCGCACTGAGATAATTCAGCGAGATTCTTCATCAGATCAACCTTAACGCATCAAAACAACCTAAATATCACAAATACATAAATGCTGGCTTCAAAATACATAGGAAAACACTTTCAAATGTCTTCAACATCATCACCATAATGCACTTGATCTGCATACTTACATTAAAAACACTTTGTCACAAACAAATATTTTTTTACATATATTACTCTCGTTCTTCGTTTAACCAGTCAACTGTGCAAACATTATTCCAGGTTAAGCTAGTGAAAGTGTAAGAACTGCTAAATCGTAATAAGTTTTTTAGGCGAGATTCCATTCCTGTGCAAATCATCAGCATAGACCACTAAAAGATACATAGCACAAGCTGAAATAAAAGCTGTAACGTAAAAAATCAAGTCTTGCCACCTGCAGCAGTTTTCTAGTTAATCCACATGATTTAAATAACACGATTTTTTCAAACACGAACACCTCCATATAAACCATTTCACAGAACGTTAACATTAGCATTAATCAACTCTGTTAGGAACTTAAGACTCTGTGACGTTTCTCATAAATAAATGCCACTTTATAGCAAGGACCAAAATAATTTGCGAAAAGGTAGAATCATTATCGTTTTCAGTATATGCCAGGTGGCAGCATAGGACTGATGATTTTGCTGCAATGTGCAACTGCATGTTTTGGCTTCGGAAGCCTATCGGACAATGTGTCTCTGAAGTATAACTGACAAATGGTATGTAAATTTGTCACACAGTTTAAGCAGGGAACACGAATGTGACATACGACTGAGAGAGAAACCACGCTATGAAGAAATATGTTGCTTCAAGAGCAATTCTGCCAAATAACCTTACCGCAGGGTACGACATTGCTGACCTGTGTTATACCGGACATAAGTTCACGTGATGCGGAGCAAGGCTGCAGTGTGCTGGCAGCATGGGTCATAGCGTACTGATGACCCGAGTCAGAGAGGTCACTTGACACTTCCGATGCTAAGATCTGCACCAGTGTCTGCAGTCGTGTTGTGTCAGCCAGCGATAGACTGCACACATCAGCTCAGCTTATAGCATGTTGCCAAAAAATACACCACACAGCTTTCTTAGTCAATTACAATAAAATAGTGCACAACAGTACTCGACTGTAAATAAGACCTAAATGACATCAAGAAGAGTCTATAATAAAACCAAACAAGAAAAGCCATGCTAATGCAAACAGGAACGCACAGCAGCACTGCATGTTTGAAGGACCAATGAAACAAAGTCTAAGTCAGTCACCAGAGGGCAGTATTTGATCGACAAACTACGATCTACAACTTGTCACATATTAGCCAAGCATATAATTAATACCATGACTGTGGAAACAAGAAATTAGAGCTAATGCTCACGAGATGCGCGAAAGCCTATAGCAGTTCCGGTTCTGTAGTTTAGCTGAAAACTGGGGTGTTCACGCTAAGCTAATATATAAATACCAAATTCTCAATCTGGATCGCACAACGATAGTTCAGTGGTGCCACCATGTGAATGATATAGACTTGTGTCGCAGCCCGAAATTGCCAAAAAAAATCCATAAAACCCCCTATTTTGGCGTTCAAGGTCATTGAATTTGGTGCCAATCGAGAGCTAGTGTACGACTTCTTATTAGTGACTAATAGTAACCTAGGCCCTAACTCACACCGTTACTGAGATACAGCGACTTATTGGCTAAAAAATCTCAAATTTTGCCCACCCCCTCTCATTTAGTGCCTTCGTTCGGGGAGACCTCCTTTGAATTTATGGAAAAGCTTTACAGTTCCTGAAACTAGAGTCTTCCAGGCAGCAGATGGTGAAGATTTGATGATCCTAGCTTGCACCGTTTTTGACTGATCCAGTGATCCACCCGTGTGACGGACAGATGGACAGACAGAATTGCAATAGCTAAGACGCGCTGAAAGCAGTAGCTGCTTTCGCGCGTGTAATAAAAAAGATATATTACATTACCTATTTAGGGTGTAGCAACCTTGCAAGCAACTAGATGTTTAAAACTCGACATGCAGTGACCCAAAAAACTCAATCACCAAAAAAACATTAGTGGCAAAAATTTTGTGAGAATCCAAACTCACAGTAGCAAGCAAAAGCATAGCTGAACAACATGTTGCAAAACTGAGCCAACCTGTTAAATATTTCAGTCCAGAGGTGTAGCATATCTTCTACGTTCCGATTCAAGCAATATGACGCAAACAGCACACTCTAGTTGAACACAAACAGATAAAAAAAATTACTTGAAAGTGTAATCCACCATTCATTTTTTACCAGTGCAGGATTAATTATTTGTGCCAAAAAATATGCTAAGGAGCAAACAGTAAATTCGAATCAACTTACAACAAACATCTTTCTGAAATGTGGATGCATAAAAGCAGAAGGTAAAGTACCTTAGCATATTTAACACAGATAAACACTGCAAACGTTACTCAGCTTGGCTCAGCAATGTTACTGATGAAAACACAGTACACACTGCCGGGTTTTGCTGACAAACAAACTGTATGTTGACCAAAGCTGGTAGTGATTTTAAAAAATCTTAACAGACAACTCTCCAAAAATGCTGGAAATCTTCACCACTTACTCAGCTAACAGCTATCACAAAATGCAATTATAATGGCATAAATGAAAAGCAGATTTCATCCAGATAATGAGGCAAACTAGAATCTTCACATTTTCCAAGAAATTGTTGACAATGTATCCAGCTCGGATGAAAAATTGTTCACACAAAACAAAACACAATATGCATCCCACCCGTTTTCTTAATAATGTGACAACATCAAAAATTTAACAATTAAAATTTTTTAATCACTAAATTTTTGACAATTAATCACGTGACTATTTGATAATTTCTGCAGCTGAAATATTGACGCACTTGTTCAAACCGGCCACTGGTCATATGATGTTCGGCTAAATGAGGTCCGGCCTCCATGGCTCCAGTCTTCAGTTCAATCTGCTGCGACAACTGCTTGTAGTCCATGCGGCCAGCACCCATCCTGCACAGCAGCACATAAAGCAAGCTTACTCCTTGGATTCATGTCACAATGGACTGGGTGGTGCATCATGTTTAAGATCGTCTGCATCACTTATAAGACTATCTGTACTAATCAACCTGCTTAATTACATTCCGTTTTAAACGTTATGTCCCTTATCATAACTTGCATTAGTCTTACTCCAAGTTGCTCGCTGTCTTTTGTATTTGAACACATTTCTGTTTCTGCAGCTTTGCTGTAGTCGCTCCCTCCATCTGGCTCTTTTTAGATATCCACAATTCCTCTTCCACATGTTGTTTTTGTTGCCACCTCGAAGCATTTTTCTACAACCTAGCTTTTAGGCCACTCCAGCTCTTATGTCTCAAATTCAGTGGGGTTTCCTGCTGACATTGTGTGCTATACAACTTACTTACCATCTTCGGTCACTCTTACGTACTGTCACTAGTCCATCATTCACAAGACATGCATCAACGCCATCATTTCAAAGTGCCCGCCACATAAAAATTTCTCAGAAAACTGGTTAAAAAGCGTTCTAATGCTAACGGTAAGAAGCAGATAAAGCATAAAGCCTGTGCTCTGTCCCATTCCCACAATTCCGAAAAATTTACCATCAGGCAACCCAATGTAAAAACCCCAAGAAATGAAATATTTCAACAAACATCCAAAGTAAAAAAAAATCGAGATTAATAACTTTATAGTGTGCCAACTGTACGAGATAGACAGTACTTGGTGACAATGTTGCAGAAGAGTGGCACATAGGGTTGCAGATGAGTCGGCAAATCAACGATGCTTGATATGGCTCTAAAGTATGTGACTTCATTTGTCGGCTGAGCGCAGAGTTGCAATGAAACTTGACCTGTCAACAACAATAACATCATATCCTGATTGCTATGTGTAAGTGGAAAACGAGAGTGCTAAGCAAACATACACACACTCCAGACAGAGAGATCTTTTTGAGTATGCACTACATACATTTACACTTTACTTACTTACTTACTTACACTTACTTACTTACTGGTCCGACACTTATCCCACAGTTGCCGATGGTCAGTAGTGTGAGCCTATATTACTGTATCATTCGTTTGGTCGAGCCTGAGTGTATTGGTGGAACTAATAACCAGTTATACCACTGCAGACAGAATGGTAGAGATAGGCAGTACAAGTGTGACCGATGACCGTAAAATATGTAAAGATAAAGATGCAGGCTCTTGCTATCATACTGCTTATAAAAGTAAGTCAGACTCGTGTCCAGCAGTTCTGTATGCTCTCAGACCAACTGGTGCTCATCCATATTGTAATTATGGCTGTTTGTGCACACATACACATTTGATTTATCACACTCATTTTTCTGTATTATATTTTCCAAACTTAGGTTACTCTAGGTTTGGCCAGTTACAACAAGAAATTTAAGCAAAGCTCACTAGATGCGCAAAAGCCTATAGCATTTCCAGTTCAGTAGTTATAGTTTTGAAAATCGCATATCATTTGGACTCGGCCCATCGGGACCATAGTACATTTCGGCCATAGGCGCGTGTGGCGTTGGCGACGGTGGCACCTCTTTGTGAATGATATAGACTTGCGCAGCCCGATATCGCGAAAAAAATCCGTAAAACCCCCTATTTTGGCGTTCAGGGTCATCCAAGGTCATTGAATTCGGCGGCAATCGAAAGCCAGTGTATGACTTCATATTAGTGATTAATAGTAACCTAAGCCTTATCTCGCACCGTTACTGAGATACAGCGAGTTATTGGCCAAAAATCGCAAATTTTGACCACCCCCCTCTCATTTAGCGACCTCGTTCGGGTTGACCCCCTTCGAGTTTACGAAAAAGCTTTACGGTTCCTGAAACTAGAGTCTTCCAGGCAGCCGATGGTGAAGATTTGGAGATTCTAGCTTGGACCATTTTTGCCTGATCCACCCGTGTGACAGACAGACGGACGGACAGAATTGCGATAGCTAAGACGCGCTGAAAGCATAGCTGCTTTCGCGCGTAAAAAAACTTAGGAGATGTTATGGTACAACTTTTAAAAGTCGGATTTCTTTCCTGATATCCAACCAGTAGTGTAAAAGCACCAATGAATGATTCAGTTTAGTAAACATACATTTTACACAGCATTAAACATGCCAGCATTAACTGCTAGTGCTATTACAGATATCTGTGAAACATAGCTAAGTCCACAAATTCTGACAATGGCTATTGTTTACCAGTTTAATATGGCAATGATTATAATAAAGAAAAACATACACACCATTCAAATTCCTAAGTAAGTAATGCATAAACTGCAAAAATCTTGTACTGCTGTCTAAAAATAAGACTACGCTAGCATGCCTGCAACTGAACTTAAGTATCAAGTATATTCCCATAGCTCAAATATTGAAGACTATACTGTGTTAACAGTCCACTATGTAACCTTTGTGCTGTACAGTGAACAGTTCGGGTTCAGTCTGACGTTCAATGTCGTTGACTGATAACGTCGGCAGACACTCAACGTCTTCAACTTTGGACTGCTGTTCCACGAGCTGACAACCTGACAGCCAAAACACATGGACACACAAATAATAATCATGGCAACTCTGTTTAATGAAAAATAATAAAAACAATCTCTATTAGCTCTGCTACAGCAGAAAACTTACTGCTGATGCTGCCACTGTAACCATTGGATATTAGATTATTTATAGTTATTTTATACATGAAAAAACATTTTTGTTCGAGCGTTGAGAGCGCGGCGCATTGTGGCCATTGTTGAATTGCGCCTTCTAAATAATTCTACTTACTTACTTACTTACTTACATGAGTTTCTGTGGTTGCGAGCTAGCAACAAATGAGTGTTTCTTCCCTTCCCTTGCCTACCCTTCTCACCCTCTCTTCTCATACCCATTCCCTGACAAAAATACTCCTCAAGGTAACACATTTACGGCATATGCAAAAAGCCCAAAAAATGCGTCTAGTGGCTATGAACAGCATTCACTATCGACAAAAGAACATGTGAAAAATGAGTGAGCGAGCGAGTAGGGTTTAACGTCCCACCTGACACAATATAGGTCATTTCGGGGACGGCCTTTTCAGGTAGAATGCACACAAACACACAGTAATTGAATGGTAAGTTTAACCTTTACAATAAAAAACAGAAAGTTAAACTTTTAGAGAAACACAAAACACAAAAAATCAAGCTAAATCTAAAATTGTAAGAACTCCATTATACACACGCATATGTAATTAACATAATGGTAGTTCTAATAATCTTCCCTGTTATCCTCCAGACAGTCTTCAATCTCATAATGCAGTCTATTGGAGGACAGGGGTAGGTGAAAACTGAACTACCTGTCTACATTTTGATTATATACTGCATCATGCCTAGCCATAGCCTGTTACTACCAGTTCAAGCATGGGATGTCCGCTGCAGAGAGGCAGGGGGTTTACACTCTTCGTAGAAAACATTGCCGATATCAACTGCTATATTTGGTTTCTTGTTAACCAAAGAATGATCCTACTAATACTGCTGCTGCTCCTGCTATTACTAACACCAAATTTGACTTCTACAAACTGTTCGTTGTTACACTCTCTAAGCTGGGTCCATCAGTCACGCAGCAAGATTTTCTGTGGGTCAGACTATCACATTCATAAAACAGCCACAGCAAAGAACTATATTAAAATTCACTGCACAAAGAATTACATTAAAATACTAACAACGATAAGTCTTATATTCTTACTGTCTTTGAACAAAGCTTCACTGTTCCATTATCTTTGAACAAGTAAGCACAAATTCAGACTAAAATCAAATATTTCCACATGGAAAGGTGATAGCAGCAATATGTTACCAGTCTTGAAAACATTTTCCCTTTCATCAGGAGACAAAACCGACAATTTCTCCATCAGTTTTTTCATTTCTGCAGCCGCACGTTTCTCATCATAATCTGCCTCTGCAGTCATGATCAGTGTCAACTTGTGTTGATTGTTCTGAAATATCAGCATCACCAAACATCCATTCGGTTTGGTGACAATCACCCGACATTTAATCATGCGATAGTTAATCACCGACACATAATCACTTGGACCGTTAATCACGCGACATATAATCACCCGACAGTTAAACACGTAGACATTAAATCACGCAACAGTTAATCAGGAAGGAGATATGGCCATTTGAAGTTCTTCCAGGAAGGCTCTTCCAGGAACAGAGGTCGGTTGTTGGTCGGTCCTCAATATTACACTGATCCTATATACTCCTCTTCACTACGTTAGGAACGTAGCGCGCGAGGAGTAATAACTAAAGATTAAATGTAGTGACAGGGGCACATGGCAACAAACAGTGTACGGTTGACATTCCCTAGCGACAGCTGGGTTCTTGTTGTTGTCCAACAGAATAATAGAATGTGACAAATCAACTTGGAATATGTATCACAGCATCACCACGAATGAAAAAGATGAATATAATAATATGAAATTAATTAATGACTAAAAAATACAAACCCAAACTTTCATCATTGCAGTGCTGTCATTTAGCAAATAATACCAAAGAATTGCTATCCCACTGATAATGCAACATGCAGCTGAGAATTTGGACAAAATAAGAATAAGGTCAACAAGTTTTAACCTCTTGATGATCGTGTTCTGACCAGAAAAAAATTAACATACAAAATAAGCTTACAAAATACAGCTATCAGTTTCAAAATTTGTCAGAATCACTCAGAATTCCACTCTTTGGAATTATTGTTGATATGGCAGAATACCCTTATTGTCACCTAAACATCAGTGCCATCACAGCATTAAAGGCTGCATTAATCAAATACACATTATTGTAATATTAGCCACACATGCTGCAGCTAACAACGTGGTACACATTAAAATTCCATCGGTCTTCACCTTGAAATATTTGACAACGAGGTCTTGAAGGAAGCATGGATTTGACTGCAGCTGGGACTTGAACCAGTTCACTTGCTTGTTAATCTGCAATGCTTCAGTTGGATCACCATCGTGTGTCCAGCTTGGAAGCAGCGACTAAGCAACAAACATACTCTTATAAATAGGACCCACAGTTTAATGTGGGCCATGGAATTTCGAGCCGAGCTGCGGAATTTGCCCTTTTCCACGAAATTTTGACATTCCTGCGGAATTTTGCAAAAGTTGAGAACTGAACTGATGATTAGTACAATCATCAGATTGATAATGTAATTAAATAGACTAGATGTATCACGGAAAAAATCAAACTAAGCTGTTTAAATCTGTGGGCACTACAAATAAGTAATATCTATTGCAATACGGCACAATCGTAAATAAACACAATGTGACATGACAGACTGCACTTTAGAAAAAAGAATTATAATTTTCTTCGACTTGCAGTCTGGCATAAATGAGCACAATGCCAGCCTTCAGTAACTAAAGTTTTTTAACAGGATCAAGCTCAGTTTACTCAAAAAACAAGGCCACAATAAGCTGCGCAATTTAGCAAACTGGCCTGTGGAATTTAGCAAAATTTTCTGCGAAAAAAAAATGTAAGCCCTACTTATATACATTCAGTTTGTGAATTCATACGTATAACATATGCATTTATGTAACTGCATAATCAAGACAATAAACCATGTACTGTTATAAATCAATTATTTGGTTAACTATTTGTCCAAAAAAGTGACAGACATTGATGCCAATCAAATTTAATGCTATACTTACGATGCCCAAATTTAGCCCAAACTTTTCCGACTGATGCTTCAGTTTCAGCTCAATCTTGTGCAAAATTGCCTCGATTCTTTCCGGTTCAAAGCCATTTCTGCACAGCAACTGAATATATGATGAAGGTAACTAGCAATGACGGCACTATAAAATTTAAATGCTAACAGCTTGTTATGTGACATCCTTCTTACAATATTGACTAATGAATTTTACATAATTTTTGTGTATATTTTTATATCTTTTGCCTCCATATTTATTTGTTGTATTCTTAGTCCAGCTACTCAGCCACTGGCTGTAGCATAAAACGGAGATTCATTCATTTATTCATTCACTGCATTTAATCATCATCGCTATTTGCCCAAACTATAGACTATGAAAATAACATGAAATATGGTCAACAATATATGATAAAACACACAATCAGCAGGATGGGACAGTAGAACAATTAACTCACTGACAGTGCTTATAACTGTTATCAATGATGTGGGTTAAAGGAAAGTATCTCATTTATTCATTGCATACTGGACAATGGCGATCATGTAGAGCTAGGTTAACAAACTGCTAAGGATCAGAGAAGTATAAATCTCATAAAAAGTTGGCACATAGTACTAAGTGAGTAATACTAAAAAGCCTGTTGATGCAATTTTTAACAATGTTTTGGGGCAATTTATCCCGATGAGATGTTTTTTCATGACGATTCCCTGAATTTTACTGAAATCCCTGACATTTCCCTGGCATCTGTAATATTCCCTGACATTTCCAGGTTTTCCAGACAAATGGTCATTCTGTAAATAACATAATATGTAAGCAGCTTACTCAATGACTCTGTCGAACGTTTCGTCAATAATCTTGTTCACTCTCTCTACATCGGCAGCAGCTATACGCTGCAGGCCGACGGAAAACATGGACTCACGCATGTAGCCATTGTACCTACACAGCAAACACAGCATTACTCACCAGACTTGATTGTTGCTTAAGACTATCCACCTATCTGCCACCATGGTCTGCCACTTTCACTTTGGTGAGGCTTAGTGCTCCGAAGACCTGAAAGATTTCTAAACTCTTGAGCAGAGAAGCCAACCAAGTGCAGACCAGCGCTGTTGGAGTGGATACTGCTAATGTACTGATCAATCTTCAGCTTTAACGGCTTCACAGCTATTTGCAGCAACCTTCGATTACATCAGGTATGCGCCTTCGGCCAAACTGATATGGCCTCAGTGCTGGGCAGGTGTAACAGCCTGCCCAGCCAAATGTAAGGTGAGGTAAGGATCCACCTATCTAGCTTTAACCAGGTTGGCAAAGGTCTCTTAAAATTGCCGCAGCAAGTTTTTCACAGCCCGAATGCCTCCATGCCACCCAACAAATGAACAGTACCGGTTCTAAAAAAACTACCACAGAATAAAATGAACTGAAGCAAAACAAACTGCGAAAACAACAATCATGGAACAGAATGCAACAGTGCATACATTCAAACCAAAACCAAAATATCTATCATGTGTAAAGGTGATAGCAAAACTATGTTACCAATCTGTGCTAAGAAAATGAAACACAGTACCGGTAAGTCTAAACTGCAACCACAAGACTCACATCCAGACAAATAATCAGAAGTGATGGAAAAGGAAAATCACAAATAGTTAACTCAGATTAGCCTGGAAAACTGGCCATTATAATTTCATAATAATTGCATGTATGTGTTATTTGCTGAATGCTGAGTATACAATTAGAAAACCAAACCAACCCAGTTGTAGGAGCATAGTCTGATCCAATGCCACTCTCTAGCAAAGACTGATAAAACGGAGACTTTTCACCATCAACCAGCAAACTGCTCAAAATACTCAGAGCACACGATTCATTGACGTCCGTGATGCTGTCAGCAACAAACAACATGAAAATTATTCAGCATTCAGACAGATATATGCAAGAAAACAAAAAAGGAAAATAACTACAGCAATATGTCTCATCCTACTATTTTCAGTGTCTGTTTTGCTGGCCAATTTTTTTCCGAAATCACTCCAGGGATAAACTTTTTGGAATATCTACTATCCTTGGATCTTCAGAAGTAACCAAAATGCTCAAGCCCGATGTGACGGAAAACATAACAACAAGAAAGAAGCATAAATCATACAATCAAAGTCAAAATGTGTTAGTGTCAATACTGATCCAGAAGTACTAACAGAAATGCCACAATTTATGTAACACATAATCAGCTGATCACATACTCAGTAAGCAGGTAGTTCACTGCAACTGTGGTCTGTTTATTTGAGTTGGGTGACATGGGATCATGTGCACACTCAATAGCAGCCTCCCTCTGCAAACAGCCACAAAACAACATCATACTTAATAATGCTGATTTTTCAGGCATATGGATCTCAAGAAATAATTGCCAATGACAATGCTTCTATTACACCAATCATCATAAAAGCAAACATATTTAAAACGAAAGATTGTCCGAATGCATGCTTTGTTTTGCTTTCAACAATACTCTTTTGTTGGTCAACTTGACTCTTCTGGAGTTAGCAATCAGTACATTTTCAACAGCTGCCAAGTTTAAGCAGTCGGAAACACTTAACTGGAAAACACTAATATAATACTGAATATTATTCATAATGTTACAGGCCAGATGCCTTCCCATTCCACAACCAAATCATTTCTCAAGACCCTGCATAATTAATTCTTACAAAGTTCGGTTGAAGATGCATTTACTATCATGAGCAATTACCGGTTTCTGCCAGCGCTGTTCACTAGGAACTGAAGTGTTTGCAGTCACAGGCTGAAACTGAGTCAACACCTGCTCATTAATCTGTTGTAGATGACGCTCCAGTGGAAAACTGCCGTAAGTGTAAAACCTAAACTCACACACAAACGGTTTGCTCCATGCTACAGAAATTTTCTGCCTGGGCTCTGCAAAGTCTTCACCAACTGCAAATATGTACACGTTATCTTTTGTTGTTTTCTTCTGGTGCTCGATCAGAGATCATACGCAACCAGTCTCGAAAAGGCCGGCATCCCTCAGGTAGCTGAGTGCTACTGCGGGTTCATTGAACCGAAAGGTGACGTGATCATCCTCATCAAAATGGTGGTGATGTGCATCTTCTAATCTCGTTATTTCACGCCAAAGGAGTGGTGGCGCTACACCAGGGCAAGCCAGGTTAAATGACCTGGCTGGAAGCTCCACCACTCTTGGCTCCCGCCCTGCCTCGGTAATACCATGTACAGAAAATTAAACTGTTACCACATCTCAGATAGATTACCATTTCTAGCCGACCGAACCTAGACAGTGAAACAATCAGCGACAACACTGTCCTTTAGCCGCGTATAGGCTTACTACATGCTGTGGCTCACTGCTTATTTATTTACTTACTCGATATCATTGTGATTTTTACACTGCTTCCCATATTCAACAGTTTCCTTTTTTGATAAATGGTTGCGTAGCTAAAAAGTGAGCTGAAAGTAGAAATATCCACTCCATTGACAGGTGGAGGCAAATTGCTTAACTGGAAAAAGTTGAAGAGAAGGTAAAAAATAGAAAACTAGAGAAAAAAAATTTTTGTGGTGGCAAATTGCCTAGAATACGCATGGCACAGAATCCAACAATTCTGCATACAACAGCTCCAACTTTTTTCTGCCTTGCTTCGCTCGCAGATTACTTGGAGCCCCCACTGTTAAATCAAAAGCCGTTTTGAATACAAAAAAAGCATTACATGAAGTGTAAAAACATCTATCTAATGGTCTGACAACATTAATATTGTAGAACATTTAGATACACAACAACTTGATAATACGGACAAACTTAATACCACAACTCAGTTATTCTGTCAACCATACAACACCGTTTCGACTGGATACAACATACCGTGCATTTGAAGGATGGTAGTAGTAAGCATGAAATTCTTTCAACTTATCCCAAGACAAGTCGGGTATATAAGCCGGGTCACCACCCGACACGACCCCATATGTATGACTCGGTAGCAGATAGTTCTGACATCGTTCAGCAAACAGCTGCTGCGAGTTATTCTACAGAATTCACAAACCAGTGATTATAATCTCAACATTAAGAAATCACTACCAGAATCCAGGATTAAAAAGTTTGTAATCCCAGGATCCTGTTTTGGGGGTTAAAATTACAGATTGCCATTATTAAATAACCCTATAGCAGACTTAATAAATATACTTCATGCACAGATTCATGCAGTAGATCCCTACCGGTAGGCATAGGAAGCAAATGTGACTGATAAAATGCAGCTTACAGTATAGATAAAACATTAAGGTGCATAAATAATTGTCATAAAATGGCCAAAATTGTTATTATCATCATCTAACACTCGAGAAATAATATTTTGGCAAATTTTTTGTAATCTCAACATCCCGGGATTGGGGTGCTGCCAATCCAAAAATTGATTAAAATGGCCGAGATCCCAAAATTCAAGATTGCAATCATCATCATCAGCAGTTCTATAACTGACCAGAATATGTAATAACAAAACTACCGAACAAAGTAAAAACACGATCATGTTGAAATCTGCTACTTATCACTGAACAGTAAATTGGACAGTTAAAGAATATAAGTAATGGTAGCATAGTACATGCTGAGCAGCACAGATCACATAAATAATGGCAGATGTTTACATACTTACTGTAGTGCACCTCAGTTTTGAATGAACAGATCATGTGTAAAACAGACAAACAACTTCAGCTGACGGTAAATAATGTGGCAAACATTATTTTGAGTTAGGCAATATCTGTGTTCTTTGACCATGATATTCTGACAGATCTGTTTGATCTGTACATCAGATATATGAGTACGCATCACAATAATGAATGGTTTGACTAATTTGTAAAACAAGGTAACACTTACAAATGCTCCCTTCATTTCATTGTAAACAATGCCTTTGAAAATAATCGATGACTTTTTATCATTTGGTATTTCGTGCTCCAATCTCCAGCCTTCTTGGCTATGCATCAGACCAGCAAACAACAACATTATTTGACAGCAAAAAATCATTCTATTCGATCAACAAAATTAATTACTTATTCATACTTTTATAAAAAAAGTAGAAATAATAACAAACAGTGATAGGTCTTTTTCTTCACTTTGTAGTGTGATCAGCAAGTAAACATAAAAATTCACGATAATCGTACTATAAAACAAGTAATCATATAACTAATAAAATACAAAACAGCTACAATAAAAACATTTACCATCAAAATAATGGCAGTCTCTGAAGTGCTTACAGCAATTGAAAAAGCAAAGAAGCAAACTACACCTCAAATAACACTCTCAGCCAATTATAAAGAGTATAAAATTCTGACTACAGTTAACAGAAATAATGACAAAATGTTCTCACTCACCAAAAGTCGAGATGTCGTAACAGAGGAAAGAAGACTGCATCCAAATATACAGACATCAGATTCTGGTAGTCCTGGTAATTCTGAGTAGAGAATGGATACATAGTCCAGTCACTGGCTGAACAAACACACAGCATAACATTCAATATTTTGCACGTTAATAAAAGTACACCATTTAGGTACTGACCCACGACAAAAACATTCAGTTGTGCATTACCAGAATAAAATGTATGAAATACTGACAGTCTGACACAGCACATTAGCAGAATACAGCTGCTAGAACTGAAAATACTATCATTCCAATGTCTACTCATTCTTTTTAAACAAAAAAGACATCAAAATAAAATTAACTGCGTAATATTATGAACTTTAGTCAATTGTGTGCCAATATATCAGGGTAGCAGCTTACAAGTAAAAGCATTCATGAATGTCGACAGAGATCGCGTCAGCATCTTAAAGAATGGATCACGCACAGGATATTTGGAGGAACCACACAGCGACAAGTGTTCAAGAATGTGTGGAATGCCTGTACTGTCTCGAGGAGTAGTTCGCAGTGCAATGCTGAAACCGAACCAGCACAACACCCAAGAGTAAGCTAAAAGTTAAATACAACACTGAGAATGACAAAAGATCAAACACTGAACAAAACTTGCTTTATAGAATGTATGTAATGTATAATACAAATGCTGGGATATTGGGAAAAAATAAATGCTGCTGAAAAAACCACAAATATGTTCTATTGACTATGTCACAATGGTCCAGCAGGAAGGTGGTATAGCACTGCATTGTAGCAGTGAAATAAGCAAAAGACGGATCAGCTGAAAGTCAAAAAACAGTATGCACAATCTGATAGTTGTTGTCAATTTTACATTTCATTGTCATCCAAGTGATTTACATGAAAACGACACAGCACCGGTACATTAATATGCATAAACTTGACTTTGTGACAAACATATTGGCAAAAGTACTTGCCCTTGGCTGATAAGTGCTCAACTAAAGTTAAGACTACAAAACTAAACTTATGAGAGCAGTGTGAAAGACCCTTCACTGGCAGGTTATACAATCAACAGTCATAGCACTGAAAAATAATTTAAGGCATTGTACAAAAGTACAAAGCTAAACAAACTAATGCACTGGAATCTTGTAATAACAACAAACCCGAAAACATTGTTTGTGTCCTGTCGAGCAACATGAAGGTGTTTGGCTCCAGAATGATGCTGCAAGTGAACAGCAGTAAGACTCAGTTCGGACACTGGCACAATCTTCTCCACTGTGTAGCCATGCAACTGATCACCAACCTCAAGTGACTGATCCTTCTCAAGCACACTGTACTGAATCAGCCGACGACCGACAGTTCTGCAGCCTGAAACTCTGTATACGCAGAAAGGACATGCACAATCACTTTACAGATGATGCATGGCCATGATTACTTGAACATCGACAGATTATTTTGACTTCAACATCCACAAGAGATTAGAGAATTCTGTCATAAAATAGAGCCACCCAGCTATTCACATTATCACGATGCACAATGACACGTGTACTATTTCCTGTTCCTGCTCGTATAGGAAAATTAAACAATTCTGCTTTGTTAAAAAATTTTGTGCCTTAACTGTAACGTTCCAAATTGCCTCTTTTAACTCTTTATGCCATCATAAATGAGTGACACTTCGAGATCATATGAGCAAATAAAAAATAACATATATGTTTACTGGTGTACAAATTTTTTTTAAATGTTTCAGTCAAGTTGCAAAACGCATTGAACGCCTCTCAGATTATATAATTTACGTATTCTGGTTGCTGTATTTAGCAAACATGTGTGAAACATTGGGTGAGGTCAAGTTTTGCTAAGACTTTAGTCTAAGACTTTGGTCTTAGACTTTAGTCTTGACTTTGGGCTTATCTATGAGCTGGGCTTGACTTTAGTCTTGACTTTTAACTTGACTTTCGTTTGCGATTGTCCATCTTTTTTACGCAACTGTTGAATTACTGCAATAATACGATTAGTCAAATCAACATTATAAAAGTGTTTTCCAGACCTATATTAATCGGGTGATGTGTGCAATATTACTTTGTTTGCTTACACAGCCATTTTATGGATATAAAAGTAATTTTGTGCAATATTTGTGCTAGCGATGACGTCATTATTTACGTTAGTGTCATCTGTGTAGTTAACGCCGGTAGATAGTTAAGTAACAAAATGCCTATTAGTTACCAGACGCCGCACGTTATTTTACTGTCATAAAGTAAATATTTTGCTCAAATAACGAACTGGGACGTCCGTTTGGTCAAGGTAACTGGTAAGCCATAATTGTATTTTGACATTAAAAACTGCCAGCTGATTTAATTTTGATTTTGGTCTTGTCTTTGGTATTGACTTTGGACTCCAAAGTCAAGACTTTAGTCTTAGACTAAAGTCTTAGCAAAACTTAAACCGAATTGTGTAAAAGATGGCAACTGAGCGATAATTCGTTGTACGTCAACATTTGGAAGCTCCATTAACATAATAAAAATAATTCATGTGCAGCACTAAGAGGCATTCAACGTGTAAACAAATTACTTCAAAAATCTCGCAAGAGGGCATCGAACAACAGGAAAATACATGTTTAAAAATTATCTCAGGAATACCAGACACGAAAGTAAACAAACATAGAAACTTATTAAAAAACGTAACGTAAAGTAAAACAATAAAGTAAAAAACAAGTTGTTACTTATTTATCACACGTGACAATAGACGACCTTGACTTTTCTCGTAAACATAAACACAACGGCATGTCACAGTGAAGTTACTAGATTACTGATAAACGACGAAGTATGAAAACGGAAGAAGCGGATGCAGATAAATTAGATGATACATGGATGGTAGACAATTTTTTATTTCAGGATTGTAATAACGGCATTTTACTGTTGATTTAGACGCCAGTGTCACTTGGCAAAGAGGGCGTGATTTGGTGCCAGGTTTTCCGGTCCCGCGTTTTCCACCCGTGATTTGGTGCCGGGTTTTCCAGTCTCGCGTTTTCAGTCGCCCCGTAT
>Ga0056128_1003941_pt1 | contig 18475 bp, 10 predicted proteins | sample WorMetLIZISLAND2_FD_71113 | JGI IMG/M metagenome (GOLD analysis project Ga0056128, IMG submission 71113) | Marine gutless worms symbiont microbial communities from Max Planck institute for Marine Microbiology, Germany - Olavius geniculatus... ... | reverse complement strand
ACATCAGATGGTTTCAAATTCTGAATATGGTAATCCAGCTCAGCATAGAATGAGTCCTTGTCGGAATCCGGAGAGGTGTTAGTCGGAGCATACGCAACAAAGACTGCGAGGATACCGAAGGTATGTGAGAATTTTGCAATAAGGAGCCTTTCACTCACTGGTTGCCATGACAGCAGAGCCGAAGACGTCCTTTTGTCAACTGCGAGGCCAATGCCCGATTGCCTGGCACTGCCTTCCGGTGAGCCAGACCAAAGGATGGTATAGTCCAACATTTTCATCCAATATATGGTCTTCCAAAAAAGCACTTTAGGTGGGTACGATTTTACATCGAGATCTCCAAGGTCACTGGACCAAACTTCACCGGACTTGTTTCGCATAACGCAGGAGGAACCGCAGTAGATAAAATATTTATCCGATTTTGAATACCTTCATCTGTTCCAAAGATATTCGCCGCTGAACTTAAAATTTTGCACGTTTTTGGCCCCTAAAATTTTTTTGGGGGTGGGCCCCAAAATTTTGGACTAGCATTATAAAATTCGGCCTAGTACTAACCACTGTGCAAAATTTTGTGCGGATCGGCCAACACATCTCACAGATCTTGCGTTGAAAAAAATTTTTTTTAAACATCTCAGGTAAAACTTAAGTCCTCCGGAAAACTATCATTTTCGGGCGGACTAATAAGATAAAAAAAACGAGAAATTTGCAGCAAAGCCAACATGAGTCCGCACGGCACCATAAGTTTGACTGCGGGAAAATTTAGATGGTTGAAAGTCCCCCCATAGCAAAGTCACATGGCCTGAACATTAACACATTAGCATACATGGAATGCGCATTGTCAACTTAGGGCAAGCCAACATCCGCAGCTGTAACTTTTTTGGTTGTTGACCAAAGTTCACCAAATTATTTCTGCTGAACCCCCCAAAATCGCTGTCGATCAACTTTGTTTCCAGTTTTCAATATCTCAACCAGTTCCTGAGATATTCACGGTGAAAGTTAAAAGTTGTCCAAAATTGCACCAAATTTTGGACGTTTTTGCCCTCCCAAATTTTAAGGAGGGTAGTGCCCCCCAAAAGCTGTACATAATTGACAACGCCCAGCTAGCAGCACGTCATGTGGCAAAGTTGTGGGGTCCCCCTACTCCCAGAGTTATAGGTGCTAATTCATTAAATTTTTAGCCAATTTTTAACCCCCAATGTAAAAAAAATTGTAAGGAGGAACCCCATCCCTAGTGGGGTATGCACTATTAAGACTTGGTCATTCTCTAGCTCGTGTAAAAATTTGTGGGTGCAGCACCCCCTAGGGGCCGAAATATGGTCTTCCAAAAAATGTGCTTTGGATGGGTACAATTAGACCTTCAGATCTCGGGGGTTAATAGACCAAAGTTCATTTGACTTTTTCACCAAATGGAATGCGAAAGAAACCATGGTCGATTATGTACATGTCCGATTTTGAATATCCGTGTCTTTTTCAGAGACATTTGCTGCTAAAGTTTGAAGTCATCCAAAATTGGGCCAAATTTTGCATGTCTTTTGGCCCCTAAAATGCTTTGGGAGAAGGCCCCCAAAATTTTTGATCTGCATTATAAAATTTAGCCCATTATAACGATCATCATGCAAAAATTTTATGCCGATCGGCTGACACAGCTCGGAGATATCACGTTGAAATTTTTAAAAAATAAATAAACATCTGCAGGAAAACAAAAGTCTGCTCCAAAAGCTATCGCTTCCAAACGGACTAAAAAGAAAAAACAGTAAGCTTTCTAAAAACTAGCTAAGCTGAAGTTGCACTTAGTTAATAGTAGGCAAAAATACTCAGGTTCATATCTTCATCAAATATTCACCACCAACTTTCAAACGTTTTTCACAGTCAAGTATAATACAGTCGAAATTTAACCAACATAAGTAATCTGGGTAATTTTCAGCACTTCTTGCTATACGATAACACAGTCCTATTTTCATCTTATTATTTTATCGGTATCTTATCATGGAGTCTCCTTAAATACATGCCTGGTATGTCACCAGCAGCTAGTGGTGCTGTCTCCATTGACTGAAAAAACTCAGCAGATCCACCCTCATCTGAAGTCACTGAATGCTTCTTTGGCCTGTAATAACCAGCAACACATCTGACAACATAGCCAGTGGAAATACAATTTGAGATGAATGAAGAGCGATGAAGCAAAAGGTGACTATCTCTGACAAGTAAACATAGTAAATGGAAGAGATAGTGTATTCACTCAATATATCATTCTGTGTGTCTGTCTCCATGTGAGTATGTATGTCTCTCTATACACAGCAACATCATAGTGACTTAGTATGCAGCTGGCGCTGGTATGACATCACAATATCAATGACATCATAACATCACCAGCAAATAATGTATTGTCTGTGATATCACCAGCTTCAACACATGCAGCAAGAAAGCTACGGTTATAGCCAGCATTAAAAAAGAGAATTTTAGTTAATTATTTTCACTAACGAATTCACAAAAAGTGCATGCAATTCACTTGCAGCTGCACTCTCACGAGTGTCTTCTTGTTATACTGTTAGATGATAAAAATATGGAAAAAAATAAAAAGTACAAACAAATTAAAAAACAAAAGAACAGTAAATAGGAAAAAGCAATAAAAACAAGTGACGTCAAGAAGAAAAAAGCAATGTACACTTTACGTACCATGGTTTGAAGAGTGTCCGACAGTCTTGTGCCACGTTCTCACATACTGCTCGCTTTCTTGCAACAATGGCGTATATTGAACACAGCTGAGCTAGCAATCTGTCAAACACATACATCACATAACAGTCACGTAAGAAATTTCACCGAGAGTTAATCGTTTGTTTCAATCTAGACATGTCAGAAATGTAAAGGAATGTGAAAGTATCGTCCGGCATGAACGACTAAAATAAACACATGCCATCTATTAAACTACAAATTATACTATACATACCTGTCGACCGCACATATTTCATTAGTGGAAGAGAACGACATTTCATTATCACAAGAATCTTAGCAAGTTTGAAGTTGTTTACATACAAAAGCCACACCCCTTAATTGTCTGATAATAAATAAGTAAAACATTCAGTGAGTTTTTTGACTTCAATAAAACCACAGATACACAGACACTATATACCGATTGCGGTGTAAACCATTTTAAGATTTTTTGATGCTGTACAAAAATAGTAGTCTTTAAGTAAAAAGACATAGTTTCTTTTCAAAAAAAATAAACCAACCAAAAATAATATGAAATTGCATTCGCCAGGTGGCGACAATAATGTTGTGGCGATTTTACAGCAATAGAACAAGTTATTCTTATAAATTGCTTTTTATTTATGTTCACGAAAGCTGTTTGATTGTAATCGTTCACTGAAAGTATTGAAAGGTTGCAACTTGACAAAGTTATCTGCAGAAAATGCACTGACAGTCTGACACACTATCTTAGGCTCGTAGCACTGTGTTGGAATTTAATCCAAGATGGCAGGCGTATGTTTGTGTTGCTGTTGCATTTAGTGATGAATAATACCTGCTGGATTATGTAATCGTGCTCGGCATTCAGCTCCAGCGATGGCTGAAAGGTAACGGGTCGTTACGCATCATGTCGTTACAGCTAAACTGCTAGGTTATTGGTAAAACAGTTTTTGAAGTATGTCTGTCTAGTCAAAGGGGTTGTAACTGTTGATACTGCATGCGTAAGGTAAAAATAGGATTACATTGTCGTATGACAGTGTTAATGTGCAGTTAAAATGGTGAGAGTTGTCAGGGTAGTACAGCTGATAAAACCAGCAAAAAAAACTAAACAGTGAAGTCCACAAACTTCAAAATTCCAGTCAAATAACTGGGAGAAACTAGGGCATTTGTACCCTTCCCCCTCCACGGTCAACAACTCTGGAAATTTCTCCTAATACTTGCAACCGTGTTCTTATGGTCTTTTACTGTCATTGGAGATCAGGCCAGAGAATGGATTATTGAGGTAAGCAATCTGTAGTCATAATTTAATCTCGGGAAACGGGGTACAGGTTTCTTTTCTGACATTTGCTGAAATCCAACAGCTCTTATCACAGCAGTTCTTATTCTGACAGTGACTACTCTCTTAAACATTACATTACAGTACTCTGCAGTCGTGGGAATAACTTAACGGCTTCAGTTTGCCATAGCCAAAGATGCAATTTATCCATATTCCTAACTCTATGTGTTGGTATAGAGAGTGTTGGAATATTAACTGTTGGAATAGCAACTGTTGCAAATAGTTAGTTAAATTAGGTAAATAGTTTGTTAATCCAAAGAAAGGTAAGCCAGGCATGAATGTACTATGTGCTTAATGAAATCTGTGGCTAATGATTGCAGTGTTGCTGTAGGAATGAATGGGTGGAGATTGTGGAGCCTCGCAGCCATGAGCACATGTATGCTAACCTCTTTACAGGAGAATGTGCATGGCACCCTCCACCTGGTGTCAAAATGTGAGTATCGTATCAACGCTCTGCACCGTATTTGAAAAGTATGCTTGTTTGGAGTTGAGTTTTTAAAATTCTGTGCTGTGTAATAATGAACGTGGACTGGACTTGGATTGGGACAACTGCTTAGCATGAAGAGTGATCGTTCATGGTGCAAGTGTAACCAGCTCTCAGATCGAGGTTAGTTCAAAAAATACAGAAAAGTAGAAAATGACTTTACTATTTTTACTGTTGGTCGGTTGAAAGAATCTTACGGTATCTGTTCTGTAAAACTTATTGTTACAAAATCCCTCTGTATAACTGACAACAGTTGTGCTACATTTGTTATGTGTGTAAATATAGTAAGAAGACAACGGACATGGAACAGCAATGGTGGGAGTTGTATGATAGCAAGACATCTCGGTTCTACTATTACAATGCCGGCTCACAGAAGACAGTCTGGCATCGGCCGCAGACCGGAGACATCATACCACTGGCTAAACTGCAGGTCAGTTTAGACTAGTGTTTCGGCTTGTTAAGGCCACCTGGTGATGGGTAATAGCTCAGCTGGAGGCCTTTATGTTTTACACTTGTCACCTGATGTCTTTTACTTTCTTTTTTCTTCTCTGTCTTGGCAGCACAATATTTTTGAGCTTTCTTGGCTGATTGCCATGAAACTTTGCAAGGTTAATCTGAGATGTATGCAGTTAGACAGTGTAATTCCCAGAATTTGGGGCCTTCTGGAGAAAATGTGGGGCAAAATATGTTTTTACATTCAGGTGCAAAATTTTTTAGCTTCCTTGGCCGATAGCCATGAAACTTTGCCAAATGATTAGAAATGCCTGTGACATTAAGTTTAGGTTCAAAAATTTGGGACAGCAAAAATTTAGACATATACTCAACGTTTAGTATATTAGAACTAGTTAATTTGAGGCCAGTGGTTATTGACATCACCACACTTGTTAACACAGCAAGGCCTTATGCTGCAGATGCAGTACTAGTACAGCAGAGAAGATGGTGTTGTTTTGCTATGGTTGAAATTTTTTCAAAAGACTGAATGTAGAAAAAAATACTGTATACTGTCCCTCTGACTAATTATTAAACTAAATTACCCAGTACTGTTCTGGCTAGCTAATAGTAATGCAAATGCCAGTATTTATGGTCATAATGGCAGTTCTGTCGTAAGAGGTACCAGTAGTTTACTTGGTTCATCTAATGAATGTAGCACAAACCTCAGGTTGCTAGCAGTCTTTGGACTAAGTCACTTAATTTGGCATGTAAGTCTACCTTCAGGCTACTAAATCTGCCTCTACCATTGCCGTTTGTTTATATAATTGCTTACTAGGTAAAGAAGTAAAGGTAACCCATACTTGAAAGTTGAAATGAGCGTTGGGCCCAAAGCTGATCCTGGTCAAAGGCAGTCATCCCGCTGGTGACATAGTCATATTCTCATAACCCGGTGGTAGGCTGCCAGTACATTCCACTAGGCTTGTGATTACCTTCCCAGGCATAAAGCCTCGCTGTCAATGCACTGACCGGTACCAAATTATACTGCTTAGTGACAGAGGCACATGTGTGTGAACAACTTGCCCAAGGTTGTTACCTGGCTGTGCACTTGGCTAAAATCGAACCAGGAACCTCAGGATCACCAGTTTGATACGCTACCGTTAGACCACCAAGCCACACATGTTGGTTACTGCTTAGCTTGATATCTGATACTGTGCTTACCAAGGAGGATAGAAGGCTGAGTTAACTCAGGCAGGCACTGCTGTAAGACTAAGAGTGTGCATCGCATGAAAAAGGTCACATGTGCTACTTGGGTTATCTTGAAGTAAACGTGCTGCTTTTACAACACTGTACCAGTATACGGCTAAGACCTGATTGATATTGTTGCTTGTCATTCAGTTGAAGGCAGTTACTGCTATGCGTATTTTTAATCTGCAGTTTGTAGCTGCTGCAAACCACTCTTCAGCCCTCATTTGTGTCGAAGAGGGGAGGAGTTGAGAGTTGTCATTTTGATGCATGTGTCTGGTCTCACCACGCAAAAACTGATATTGACACTGTGGTATGCATAGTCAGTTTTTAGCACAAAACAAAACAGAACAAGAAATCTGAGCTAATGCTCACTATATGCGCAAAAGCCTATAGCTGTTCCTTTTCGCAAACGGTCAGTCTGTCTCCAGCCATTTCGTTACATTTCATTCTTGGTGTGTGCACTGCAGACGATGATCGCAAAAATCAATAAAATCTTTCATTTTGTAAGTGCAGGGTCTTACAAGTCATCGATGTTGAAAAGCTCGTCACTAGTGCTTGTTGTGATAGGCAACATGCCCATGCCTATCTGCAACCATTTTCATGAAAGACTGGCCAACAATGGTAAAATAATGACTTTTACAGGGGTACCACTCTTTGATGCCCTTGTGCGCATGTTTGCTTGAACCTAAAAAATCGAGACTTTGACCATCAAAATCTACATTCAATGCTGAAAATTTCATATGTAGCTTGTCCATATCTATCTTAATTGATTTCAGCACAGTTCGCTCTTGAAATGTGTCTTGCAGCTCGAAATTGCCAAAAAATTCATAAAGACCCCTATTTTAGCGTTCAGGTCATCCACGGTCATTGAATTTGGTGGCAATCGAGAGCCAGGGTACGACTTTCTATTAGTGATTAATAGTAACCTAGGCCCTATCTCGCACCGTTATTGAGATACAACAACTTATTGGCTAAAAATCACAAATTTTTCCCACCCCCTTCTCATTTAGCACTCTCATTCAGGGTGACCCTTTTCGAGTTTATGGAAAAACTCTACAGTTCCTGAAACTAGAGTCTTTTGCAGCCGACGGTGAAGGTTTGGTGATCCTAGCTTGCACTGTTTTCGACTGATCCATCCGTGTGACGGACGGAGGGACAGACAGACGGACAGAATTGTGATGGCTATGACGTGCTGAAAGCAGTAGCTGCTTTCGCATGTAAAAAGTAAAGGGGAAGTGATCTTTGCTAACTTTCAGAACCTTGTTATGCCATTGCTCGTGCTATCAACCCAAGAACACAAACATATCTGCCATTTGGATGCATTAGACTAAAAGATTGCCCTTGACAGCATTGATATCTAAGAATTGATCATATCCACTGGTTGCCAGAAGTCAAGAGAGGCAAATAATGGTCTGGGACTCCCAAAACTTGTAGGGGTTGGTGCCTCCCTGTGTCTTGTCTTTTTGTGAGCTGGTTGATAGCTGTACTGCTGGTGGTCTGTGGAGACCCTGAGAGTTGAGACTAGCTGCAGCATCAGCAGCTGTAGCATCTTCTTCATCTAGTTCTTATGCTCATCTCAGACATTGTGGCATGTTGTGATGACTTGATGTGATGCAATTCATAGGACAGTTTGGTTGACTAGTACAGACACATTTGTGTTCAGAAGCATCAATGGCGATTTTTTGTTGATACTTTGCCAAAGAAGCAGGCCGTTTTTTTACTGCCCATGGAAGTTATGGCAGTATTGTTTTCAGCATTGTCACCATTTTTCTCTGTGAACACAGTAACTTGTGAACCGCTGCACTCGATGAAATTTTGCACACTCGTGTACTGTGACAATCTTTAGAAGCCTATTTAATATCAACATCAAAAGTTTTTAGTGTGTTTGTGTGCCTGATACCCGACGATTACCCCATGGGCAGTACTTAGCCTTGAGGGAGGGTTTTACTAGTTGGTCTGTTGTCTGTTTCAGTGTCTCTCTGCCTGTTTGATGGGTTTTTCGTGGCCCAAGGAGGAAGTGGTTAGATTGTGGTGACAATACAGGTTCATTTATGGATTAATGGCCAATTGGCCATTAATTTGCATTTTAGAGATAGGGTGTGAATAAGAGGTTGTGTGGTGTGTAGCACTTAATGGGTACCCATTGCAGAGCTACAGAGCGTCACCTGCCATATGAGAGCAACAGTGTTATGTGTCACCTGACACAGGTAAATGCACCCATTTTAACCCCAGCCGGAGAGCCCGGTACTTGATTATGTTAATAACCGGAGGAGGGGCTTATATTTTTACCATTTACCATCTTCTGCAGCTTGATAAGCCTGGTGCCCTTTTGCTTTTTAAATTTTTTTCTCTTTTTCATTTTCCACTCCTTTTCAGAGCCACACAGCAGACCAAGACCAAAGATGGGTGAAGGACGACCCTTACCTGGAAGGATCAAATTTCAGTGAGATCTGTTGAGGGGTTTTGGACAGAGGGGCATTTCATAGTTTACAAGAAATATTTTAGATTGTGATCAATCTAATGTACTCCTCGCGCACATTATTTTCTCCTATATTCATTTAACTGCTTTTTAGTTCCTTTCTTTTCACACCGCAAATAGCGGTGCCGACAGCATCAACCGTGCAACTGGCATCATCACGTCACGTGACCCCAAAAGGTCAGACTCGTGACCCCATTATCTTTGAGGTGCCATACCTTCATAAAGGTGCTAGATAGACGCATGGTCTTGTCCATAGTGACCATGCGTCTATCTAGCACAGTTATGGAGATATTGCCTTTTGAAGTTCTTCCAGGAAGGCTCTTCCAGGAACAGAGGTCGGTCGTCGGTCGGTCCGTAATATTAAACTGATCTTATATACTCCTCTTCGCTACGTTAGGAACGTAGCGCACGAGGAGTAAAAAATGGACATCCACCCACATGTTTATTGATGCGGAATGATGCGTCTTCACCGTGCAGTTGGTGGATAAATGCATCGTGCTGTGTAGACTAATACAATATTTTGCGTTTTTACTACATGACGTTGCTACGAGGGGTATTTCAACCCCAAAACGTTTGTTCTAATCGGACCGCCGGGCAGCTTTACGTTGGGCTCTGCCCCGAATTTATAGTATGTCTTTTGTGTCGTATCTTTCGGCACTGTGCTGGGTACCGTAGCTTCTTGCCGCTCAGCTGGCCGTGGATCATCTGATAAGGCGATCGATGCATTAGGTTTCTCTCTGAGTGCTCGGTGCTGCATGGCGGCATTGCAAGGCGTGATGCTTGAAGCGCGTTTGATCGTCCGACGTCCGCCGCTTGCCACTTGTCTGGCTAATCCAATTTCTACAGTAATTTGGCGCCGACGACGTGCCACACAGGGAGTCAGGGAGGAGAGGGGAGGGAAGATTTGCATCTTCCATTTCCCCCTCATTTTCTACCACGAGATGAAGATGTCATCAGCCGACCCGTAATATTTCTAATGTAACGGTAATATATGCGGTGTGTCAAAAAGAAAAACTTTAGCGGTGTGGTGGAATCGGTTTTTTTGGCTTCTGCGACAGCTCTGTCTGTCTGTTTGTAAGATTGCTGAAAAATTTGTGAGCGGACATTGATATCTTGGGCATGACTAATTGTGGCGGTGGTATGTCTGCTTGCTGCAGCGCGGTGAGTGGATGGCCGCTCTGTTCGGAACGTTTGCGCCGTTTTTTGGGGTTTTCGCTACCCGTGTTTTCAGCTCTGTGCTCTATGACCACGATAACTCATGAACCGCTACACTGAGCTTGATGAAATTTTGCATGAACGTGTACCTTAACATTGTCGACAACTGCTATTTATTATAACCCTTTTGTATTTCAAGGTCAAAGATCAAGGTCATATGGCTTTTTGTGTCTTTTTGTTTGGTGGAAGAAGGAGGTTTATATATTCACATAGTTTTGCATGTTTTCACGTATTTGTTCTCATCTAGATGCCGGAACGGGACGGACGAACGGACACGACTTGTAGTGCGGACTGATAGGATGGCGACATAATAACCTTTCGGTGTCCCAGATGACGTTATCGTCGAGTATTTTCTATCTTCGTGTGTGGTCCAGTGTGCATATTCGGTCACTGAGTGACTCAGCGCATGGGTGGCCTAACTACGTCATCGATGACGTGGCTAGTAGGACTAGGCGCTATATCTGAGGCCCATTCACCGGCCTGTGTTTACGTCGTGGTGCTGGTTGGTTTGTTTATTGATTGATCCCGCCTCCTCCTAGAACCGCACCGGCCCCAGGCCACCGCAATGGACTGTCTACCGGGAACGAACGTATCTGTAATATCGTGTTCACGCTGTCCACATGTAGACATTGTACACGTATAGAATTCTAGAAGTTGAACTTCTGGATACGTGTAGAAGGACTCCAGATTCAGGCGACGTGTCGCTGATACAGGATAGGCCTACTTGTTGTCGGCGACATGTTGAATTCTGCATTCTTGATGTCTCACGTAGTCACTGTGGACAGCCTATAAGCCTTTTGCTCCTAAATTTTCCCAGAATTGGGGGTTTTGGGGACCAAATGTTGCGTTTTCGGACAACAGATTTCGACAAAAAGATTTTCTGACAACCAAAAATTTAGGGTGGGCAGTTGGCAAGTTGTCTCCCCGTGCTTCTGGTCCCCACACCACTGGATCGTTTGCAGTGCAGTCGACGTGCTCGCACATTTTTTCTAAATATTTGTTTTTAACATTACACTACAAGCCGCAAATCAGTTAGAATATTTGGTATCTTTTTCGATTGTTAGAAGACGCCTGTTGAATTCACCCATTCTGTATACTACGGCACTTGGGGCACATCGTAAATGTGTCCCATTCCTCTGGTTTCGTGGGAAGTTACGGGATACTCCCGTGATCCCTGGCTGGCCATCGTGGCAGATTACACACATTCCATTAGGATATGGACACGATATTGCTCACTGCGCATGCGTGCATATTGAATGAGGCGCGCCGCGGTCGTCATTCATAAAATCACGTGTCTGGAGTACACATTCATTGATCCAGTAGCGTTTGCGTGCAGCTTGGTGAATAGTAATCCGCCCACGTTCAATGTGCGGAATGATATTAATACGGAATTGCTATGGTGCTTCGCGGATTGGAATCTCCAAATTTCTAGAAATGTGTTATTTCTTTGGTGAAATTTGGCATGTGTAGATTGAGCGTTTGTCGAAGCAGCGAAATGTAATCTGTACTCTGCAGCAAATGAGACACTGAGCGCTGTTCAGCAATGCTTATAAACGTGTGGCGGCTTGGCTTCGTTGGTGACGTCGTTGGGCATAAGAAGATAATCGACGCTGTGCCCTGTTAGTTTTTGGATGGGCGATCGTCTGCAGGCCTAAACCATCCCGGTTTGTAACAGCTACGGTGCCACTCAGATTAACTCAACCTGACCATCCAAAATCCATCCTTGATAGGCTGCGGCGCAACGCCATGCACTGGCCATCCGTGGCCTGGCAGTGTAAGCTAGTGTCTGGCTGACGGCTAAGGAAATGGACATCAGCGCTGCCATTTGCGTTTTGTGGCTCTGTGGGAGGTATTATAGTGTATAGGCTATGTCGGTTTTGGATAGACGAAATATGGTTAAAAATGTCATAGTCAGTTGGTTGCCCGATGCATGGTATAATTAACGCAGCCATGCAGTGTATATGAGTCTAGTCCGCCTGTGTAAAAATGTGTACTCAGCTCCGTGCATAATTCGCTGATCGCATTTCATGCTGCTATTAAGACTGTGAAACGCAACACGCCACCCATGCACGATTGCTGTGTATGGTTTTCCCATCAATCTTCTCTGCACCTCGCAGCTTCTGTGCGGCTGCACTTATGTCAGGATTCTAGACTGTGTCAGTCAAAAAAGAGTAGACCACCATGTCTGTCCTATAAGCTATAGCTTTCGCTAAGCATGCAGGTGGGATTTGTAACGATCACGACTGCTAATTGGGTTTCTGGCATGGCATAGTGGTAACGCGTTTCATCCGATCAACGAAGTTACTCTACGCCGGGCCGGGTTAGTACTTGGATGGGTGACTGCCTGTGGGCAGGTAAATTATCTCGGTATGTAACCAGCTGCCTAGGTCAACTCAGTCTTCCATCCCTCCAGGGTAGTTAAATCGAGTACCGGCCTATCTGGCTGGGGTTAAGGCGGGGCGCGTTTACCTGTGTCAGGTGGCAGGTGTGATCCCGTATACGGCAGGCGAGGCTCCGTAGCTCTGGAATGGGCTTACGTTAAGAGTTATAACACCACCTTTAATTGTCTGATGAATAGATTTTCAAAATTAATCAGTTGGCAAAGCAGCTTTTTGCCAAGTATCCGTCAATGTTTAAGGCTCACTAACCGGAAAATATGCGGTAGAGATCGTTACAGATCCCAGCTGCATGCTTAGTGATGTATAAATGACAGAAAATTAGGTTCGGAATAAAATGTGTCCGTTGGACACGGGTCGAAAGTTGTATTTAAGAAGCTATAGTTGTTGAGTTAGTAATTATTAACACGCTCAAACTTTCGTTAATTTGTTCCTCACTCTAAACATTTTTGTTGGTTTCTTATCGTGTTGTAAATATTCGTTCGTCCGTGGTGCATCTTTTTTGGTCATATAAGCTTATTATCCGAGTGTCTGTGGTTATGACTGACCGCATATGAGTATAACACCCAGGCTGCTATTAGTAAGCGATCTGCAGCCGCGGTCGACGGCCCATTGTGTAACAACTGAGTTAACGACAAAAGAATTTGTCATCCGCGTGGACGTGACAATGGCAAGGTTACATGACGACGGTCCCAGAAGTCCCGGATGGCTCATCACTGAGACACGGCTGCGCGGCTTCGTTGGTGGTCCAGGGCATCATTGGCGAGGTGCCAGAGTGGGGATTTCCTCCTCTCTTGATAGAGGTGGGGACGTGTGCAGATCGCTGGTTGCAATGGCTGCATTGGGCGAAGGGCTGTATTAATCCTCTCCATTAACGACAGAACGCTTTGCTTTCTCCCTAGAAAAAAGCATCGGAGCCTTTTGCACAGCAGTTTTCCATGCTCTGGATTATGGCTGGCGACCCTGCAAGCAGTAAGCGATCCTTATTCCCGGGCAGCGTGTCTGCGTCCGACTGTGTCTCCGTTTCTGTCTCTCCGCAGCTCGGCTATCGCAGCCGTTGCAAGCCTCGTCGCCTACCGGCTTGTAACTACCGCCTACCGGAATTAATTTATGCTAGATATGTTAAGTACTTGATTCGAATATACATCATGCTAGATTATGTGTTCTGCGCAGTCGCTCGGTGTTAATGACGTTACGTTACTGCTACGACCGTCTCCTGCTGCTGGTAGTTGCGTCACTTGTGCCACACGAGTGCAGACTGACATGTTAATGCCGTTGACCTAAACTATTTCATGGCGTGCAGGTGGATGGCGGGTTTTTGTCCACGTGGGGGTCTGTATGGGACATCCAGAGGCTGGTTCGTATCAAGACGAGTATTATCAGTTCCAGAGTCTAGCATAACTGGCCACTAGTGGACTAGGACTGCGTGAAAGGCGCTACGCTGTATACTAGTGCGATGTCCATTGATGAGTGATTGGTATGTGAATCACGCGCGCACATGCTGCTGTAGATTCCCTTCAAGACACTGGCCATTGACCAACCGGCCAGCCTTGTGGCACGTTATGGACGCCACAGCTGGGACGTTTAGTAAGTAAATAACTCAGTAAGTAAACTACCTGAGATTTAATTAGTCCGCCCGGAAGCGATAGTTTTCGGGAGGACTTAAGTTTTACCCCTGATGTTTTATTTATTTTTTTCAACACGAGATCTCCGAGATGCGTAGGCGGACCGGCGTGAAATTTTGCACGATGGTCAGTACTAGGCCCAATTTTATAATGCCGGTCCAAAATTTTTTTTGGGGGGGGGCACACCCCAAAAAATTTCAGGGGCTACAAACATGCAAAATTTGGCCCAATTTCAGACGACTTTGAAGTTCGGCGGCGAATATCTCGGAAACGGATGCAGATATTCAAAATCGGATAAATATTTTTTCTACCGCGATTCCTCCTGCATCAGGCAAAACAAATCCGGTGAACTTTGATTTGGTAACCTTGGAGATTTCGATGTGAAATCGTACCCACCTAAAACGCATTTTCGGAAGAGCATATTTAGGTCCCTAGGGGGTGTTGCGCCCCCAAATTTTTACACCCGCTAGAAAATGACCAAGTCTTACTAGCGCACCCTCACCGGGGACAGGGGCCCCTTTTACAATTTTTTTCTAAGGGGGTCTAAAATTGGCTCAAAATGTAGCGAATTAGCCGCAAGAACTTTGGAGCCAGGGGGAGTAGCTTCATGAGACTGCTACGTGACGTGCTGCCAGACGTGGGTGATAACGCGGGTGCAACTTTTAGAGGACACCGCCCCCTTAAAATTTGGGAGGGCAAAAAACGTCCAAAATTTAGTACATTTTACAACAACTTTCGAGTTTCACCGCAGATATCTCTGGACTGGATAGAGATATCGACAAGCGGTAAACGGCGTTATCAAGTACAGTCAATTCTGCGTTGAATAAAAAAAATTGGTAAAGTGAGGTCCACCAACACCAGGGATTATGCGGCTAATGTTTACCCACCCTAGGTCGACGGTGCGCGTTTTGCGTATGCTAATGCATTTGAGTGCGTGTCATGTGACTTTGCTACCGGGGGAAATTTCACCGCCTTGAATTTTCCCCCAATCGGACTTAGGGCGCCGGGCGGACTCGCGTTGGGCTTTGCCCCAAATTTGTACTTTTTTTCAACGCGAGATCGAAATGCATGGGCTGACTGGCGCGAAATTTTGCACGGTGGTCAGTACTAGGCCCAATTTTATAATGCCGCGGCATTATAATTTAGGGGCCAAAAACATGCAAAATTTGGCCCGATTTCGGGCGACTTCGAAGTTCGGCAGCGAATATCTCCGGAACGGATGAAGATATTCAAAATCGGACAAATATTTATATACCGCGATTCTTCCCGCGTTAGGCAAAACAAGTCGGGTGAAGTTTGGTCCAGTAACCTTGGAGATCTCGATGTGAAATCGTACCCACCTAAAGCGCTTTTTTCAGAAGACCATATTTTTACACGCCGTAAGTACACATTTGTGTGTGGGCCGGGACTTTGCTACCCGTGGAATTTCACTTCTCTAAATTTATCCCCAGTCGGACTTAGGGCGCCGGGCGGACTCGCGTTGGGCTTTGCCCCAAATATCTATTTTTTTTTATTTTGGCGCTTAAAAAATTAATTTACTGTCTTTTACTCTGTTAATTTTAGCTTTATTTTTCTTTCAGTCAGTCGATTAATCTGTTCTTTCTCTCGTCTGTTTACAGGCTCATAACTCAAAAACTAAAAGGGCATAGACAAACGGTTGAAACCAAAATCAGTGTGAACGTTTCCCGGCGCACTGCTATGGCGTAGGCTTACGTTACCATGTGGTCGTAGTGCGTGTATCAGAACGAAGTCCCATATCGTCCTGTTACCGGAATGAGTAAAGACTGAGCCATGAAATGACGGAGCAAGTGTCCTCTGTGACGCCAGATGCTGTCTTCTGTGTTCTTGTTTGTTCGTCGCCAATCGTCGTCGTCGTCGTTTTCGTTGATTTTGTTTGTGTGCGTATCGCTGTCTCTATGCGTCTCTGTATCGCTGCCTGGGATGTAGTCTGTATACGCTGATCTGAATGAATACTGGTGGGTTGACAGCCCTATGTAGCAGTAGGGTTAATTAGTTATCTCGTCTGACTCATAAAGCTTTAATGTGAATGCCGTTAAACCGGAAGTACTTTCGCATCTTGCCGATAACGTATTTCTACTTCCGGTGTTCCGGGAAGTCGATGGACGAATCGTTGGATAAACGCTGTCTTCTGATAGACTTACATGCGTCGGAAATAAGAAATTATTCGTTGTATAGAAGGGGTTAATAGCGTCAACGCCATTACGTAATTTACGTTCGTTGTAACTTTTTAGATCGTTGGCGAACAAGGCGGCTGTGAGAATCTTGACATCACCGTGACAGTAGTAGGGTTAATAGTACTGACCTCAGCACATTATAGTGTTGAAAATGAATCGCCCGAGTACGAAGGGTTGACTTATCTGGTCTTCAAGACTTTTTTGTTTCGATTGTGACATAGTCGTATACTTTCCTGATGTGGTGCTAGAAATAATGTTTGCCATTTAGGCCACATTACATCCCTTGGTAATGATGAGCGAGATTGCCGTTAAACCGGAAGTACTTTCGCGACTTTCGTGGTACGTCACTCTGCCACCCAACTTCCGGTCGGAGAATATTTGCTGAAACGTCTCACCGCTGGACTTAATCGACGTCATTGAAGAAGATAGTTAACGGGAACAATTTGTCGACTTTGCCGGGAGGGGCGACTTTGCGATCTACTTCGGGTTTGTCGATGACGTAACAAGATGGCGGCGCTAGCGAGGAGGTTTCTGCGTCGTCTGCGCTGTGTCGGAGGGGGCGTGGCTCCACGCGGCCCACCGCCAGGAGTTCTAAGGAAGATACGACGAGCCTTCTTGGTAGGTTCTGTGTCGTGTGTGCCAAGTGCTGCAACGCACAACGAAACTCGATTTGCTGCAGCTTAAAATATATCATTGATTAAGAATGAAAAGCTTCGCTTTATTTTGCACTATGCACGCTGTGTAATACTGTGGCGTGGGCCACTTGGCGTTGCTTTTGCGGTAACGCGTTGCGCTAGATCAACTAAGTTACTCTATGCCAGCCAGGTCTACTCAACCTTTTACCCTCCGCGGAACGGTCAAATGGGATGGTAACATAATTACCACCTTTCGGGCTGAGAAGTAATAGATGATGATTGTTGATATAGTAGCCTACTGTAGCTTTCAGCTTAGGTGGTGGATCTGTGGCTCAAGCTGATCCAGTGATCGGCTTGGTCCCCTTTAGGTTGGCGTTAGCCCAGTGCTGGTGTTACGTTCATCAAATGAACCGGGTGAACTCTCGCAGTGACAGTGCCACGATGACAGCACTTTTAACATTGTGGATCACTATAACTACTGTTATGTAATGTTGCTGTATTACTGATATGTGCTGATTGTGTTGTATGTATAAAGACGCTGAAGAATAATACGGAGGTGGCAGAGAACGAACTGGCACCGAGCGCTGATGCTGCGCCAGTTGTACAGCGAGAAATATCCACGCAGACTCCCACACCAGTCAGTATCAGTACCACAGTACCAACTCGTCTAGCTGCTGTGTTGTTGCCTTTTACACGGCGTCAACGTAGTCTATAGCTTGTTATGCAGATGCCGTCCTGTAGCTATGACAAAGGTGTTAGCTATAATCAACACGAAGCCCAGCTGTCGCTAGGATAGCCGATCTTACTGGTTGTCAGTGACCTGCAAGGTCATCCAAGGTCAATGATTTTCATCTCATCTGACAGGGCGTTTGCCACTTCCTATTATTGACTAATAGTAACCTTGACCCTTTCTTTCACTGTTTTCGAGATATGGCCAGTTTTTCGTTGAAAACTGCACATTTTTCGTACACTCCTCCATTCAACCCCAAATTTAAAAATGTTTTCCTTGCACTAGATCGCTGAAATTTTGCATGCCTAGGTTTAAGAGACATGGCTAATTATTTGTGTGGAACGTTTTCCTCTATGATCTACCCGTTAGCCAGGGTACATCCGTTACAGACAGACAGAGATACAGACGACAACCGTACCATAAGCTCAACTGGAATACGGTCTGCTAAAAAGCGACCCTGATTGTCAGACATCGTGCCTGTGGCTGTGTTTTTGCATCTGCTGTCCGTTGTCTGTCCATTGACTGTGTTCCTATTGGCTGAAGGTGATGCTGTGGCTTTGCATTTCCTCTTGCGAGCCACCTGGCCTATCGGCTTTTCTGTTTGTCTGTCTGTCTGTCACGTTCTGACTCGGTGTCAAAACGGTGTCGTCTCATTAGTCCGCCCGAAAACGATAGTTTTCGGAAGGACTTCTGTTTTGCGCATGATGTTTTTTTTGTCAACCGCCAGATCTCCGAGATGCGTGTTCCGGCCGGTTTGAAATTTTGCACGATGGTCAGTACTAGGCCAAATTTTATAATGCCGGTCCAAAATTTTTGGAGGCACACCCCAAAAAAATTTCGGGGGCGAAAAACATGCAAAATTTGGCCCGATTTCAGACGACTTCGAAGTTCGGCGGCGAATATTTCCGAAACGGATGAAGATATTCAAAATTGGATTTTTATTCCGTCTACCGCGATTCCTCCTGCGTTAGGCGAAACAAGTCCGGTGAAGTTTGGTCCAGTGACCTTGGAGATCTCGATGTGA
>Ga0056128_1003940_pt1 | contig 18476 bp, 6 predicted proteins | sample WorMetLIZISLAND2_FD_71113 | JGI IMG/M metagenome (GOLD analysis project Ga0056128, IMG submission 71113) | Marine gutless worms symbiont microbial communities from Max Planck institute for Marine Microbiology, Germany - Olavius geniculatus... ... | reverse complement strand
CAGTCATTGACAATTCCTCACGGAGACCGATCTTCTGCCCCGAACCCTTTCTCCGGACAAAATCACCTAGACAGAACCCTCCCACCAAGACCTCCTCTTAGCCCTAACAATGTCACTTTGCTGAAGGTCAAACTTTCAGATGAAATCCCAGCGTAATACTACCGGACCAGCGACGTCGTTGGTTAAAAAAGTAGGCGGGGTAAAATGTTGCAATTTTTTGACAGAGAGCCGCAAAATGTTGACCAAAATTCTGACATAAATCAGCTGCAAAGAAAATTATGGATGCTCAAATTTTCAATTTTGCCTCTAAATTTCCCTTCAGTTTGGTTTTATTGTCCAAAAGTCAGCATTTTAGACAAAAAAAATCCGACAATAACAAAATTTTTCGACAATTTTCCGGCAGCCTAAAATTTCACGAGAAGGGCAATTTTCCGATTTTCCCGACTGCGTCTCAGAAAAGATTTACAAGAAAAGGATTTAGTCCGGAGGAGATATTGTCTGTGTCCATCTTGACCCCGCTGCACGTAGCGCCATTCCCAGGACGATAGCTGGAGGTGAATTATTCAAAGGCAAAGCATGCGAATTACGTGATGCTGAGCGTTATTGGCTGATTGAATATCACACTCTGGTCTCTAGTAGACTGCATTGACGACCGTCTCTAGTATTAAGCTATAGGAAACGTCATACGGCTTAACAGTTTGTATTTGAAGTCGAGCTAATTTAACGACAATATCGATCACATTTTCTGATACATAATAAATAGTGGCAGCAATATTTTGAACAATTGAATGATATTAATTCACTTACTCGGTGCAACACGTCTCAGCAAGATGTTCACTGCTCATACCCCATAAAAGTGATAAGTGATGTGATTAAGTGAGTGTTAAGTAAACTAAATACTCCCCAGACGCTTACTTCACGCTAGCCGACGGTCAGTCGTGTGCCCTACACGGTTGTTCGTTTGGTCACACATGACTGCGCCCTTCGGTTATGAAGTCGACGCGTTATCCCACTGCAGACAGTATGCCAGTGCGAGCCTGGAAAAAGTATGCCTACAATCTACAGCCGACTGAACGGTCACTCCAATCGCCGTGCCAAGTCTCTTTCACTTTCGGATGTCTACATTCAATGAAAAGCGTTCAATGTCAGCTTAAAACGCTTGACTTTAATTCACTAGCTAATGTTTTCGTAGGCCTAATGATAAACGTGACTGAACTTGACTTACGAAGATCGTCGACAACACACGTAAAAGAGTTGTGCGCGTGTATGGCGTGCTTGGACTGCTACACAGCTTCTGTCAAATTATCGTTTAAAGACTCGCTTTAAATAATGCCCATAATAGTCGTCCAGCGAATGTTTTGTAAAACTGCACTGTTTCAAAATACAATGAATTTTTTATGTCGCCGCGGTGAGTAGGGTTGGTGCTACACGATGTCGCAGTTAATTAAGCCTGACTGATGCTGCTGCTGCTGCTGCTGCTGCTGTTGCTGCTGTTGGTGTGGCTAATGCATAATTGACGCGAGTCTGACGGCCATTTCTCAACGAGGCGTCGATCCACACCGCCCGATCATTAACTGCACTACCCGCTCTCTCGCTGCGCATGGAGGCGCCGTCTTCCAGAAATCACTGGGTGGGGAGAACAACCTCATTTTCCCTTCCCTCCCCTTTTGGCAGTTTTCATTTTCCTACCTTCTGTTGCCCTTTTTTTCTTTTTTCTTTCTTTTCTCCACTCTTAAATCCAGCTGGGACGTCCTCAGAATTATTGCTGTGAGTTTTCGCGGCCCAGCAGAATTAATTACAAATGTCTCACTGTCCAAGTGGCCAAAAAAGTTTGCTGAAACTCTTCGTTTTTTATCATTTAAATAATGAACAATGGCACATCTTAATTTTTACCGCTTATTTTAGATGCATAAAAGAGCATTTCCACTACAGCGTTGCGTTGCGTTTAAAATAGAAACGCCGATAATGTTTTTATTTTTTGTTTACTATCCGAGGGATAGTAATTGCGTTGACCAATGAAAACGCTCAACTAGCTCGAGTAGGTCATCAAACTGCTCGACAGACAGCTGAAAGTATCACTGGAACAGAGCTGGGTCGGAGCGTAGCTACTGTATCAGATGCTGATATTCGTTCTGGTCATCCCGGTCGGCGATGAAGAGGTGAATCCAAAATCTAGGTCTTTTTGTTTTTTGCGCAACACATGTGCAACAAGCTACTGCTCCCAACAGAAATAATTTTTTGTATTTGTCGGCCATATTAACTCATTAATATTCTTTACAAAAAATGTCTCCACACGCTTTAACGCGCTGCAACACGCGCGTTTAAACGCGTTCAAACGCAACACAATGCAACGCGCAGCCGTAGTGAAAATTGACCTTAAAACAGCGACTTTCAGTGGAGTTAAACCGGACGCCGAGATGCAAAAAAGGTTCATTCTACGGTTGCAAAATCTTCAGTGATCAAACGCCTGTGAGAGGGAGGGTCACTTCTGCATGCTTATGGCCGTGGGGCGATGCCAAGCTCCCAGGGAGTCGGAGGCTCCTATGATTCGATCATTAACTGGGCTATCCGCTCTCTAGCAGTTTCATCGCCTGTTCGCCGGTGTTCGCGAAACACGGTAATGCTCACTGCACTGGCTCGTGGCTTTTGTCAATGTCACGCCGGTACGACCGACCTTTGATGTCAGCAAACTGGGCGTGAAACGTGCGTGCCGGTAAAAAGCTTCCGCTCGATTGCGCCTCCGTTAAACACTATCAGCTGCACCACGTTATATGTTGCACGTGAGACGATCGCTTTCAACGCCACGCTAGTATAAAGTCATAATTGGACTATGTTAATTTTCGCAGTTTAAAAAGTTTTTGGAATACTATGCCAGGTGCTGTGACTGAGTATGTTAACGATCTTGTGGTTTTTGGTGCAAACACAACGGTAATTAGGGGATATACAATACACATACCGTTTTGAAATTCTCGAGTACAACACACCGCGGCACCGACCCGATTACCAGTCATTTTAAGAAAGCGACAACATGCAACGGCATCACTGCGAATCTCTTATACCTGGATGTTCACGGCGTTGAGAAAAATAATTTACATAACTAATTTCCACGATTTCCCGTTTATGCTCTGGAGACTCCTCTTCTATAGGCCTAAGTGTATTGAAATTTGTCTATCCCATAACGTTTCTCGTGGCTATATTTTGCTATACTTTATGCGCTGAAATGGCTACATAAGCTATCGGTTAAAATGCCATTGGATTTAGCAATTTTTCTGTAAGATATAGACCGAAAAAGAAGTGACTGGACAACGCTGGCGAGGACTGCACGGAGACGGGCATCACAGCATACGGCTTTTCCCCCATTCGCTAAGCACAGAACGCGATGGAGCAGGTGACGTCGTCATTGTCGCAACGACAAAGTCGAGGAAGTCATAAGTCAGCTCGTCACTGATCTGTAGACTTTCGTGACATGTCGTGCCGATTACTCGCATTAAGTAGAGTATACGCAGAAATCTGAAACCGTATAATCACGACACATACAGGACTTGCAGCGAGTATCACGAAAGACAAATCAACTTGGTGCTGGTGTAATCGCATCACCGACCGACCAGCGTGACGTCACGTCCGGGATGAGATTTCAACGACAGCGACTTGACAGCAGTGGTGTGACTACCGATAGGCATGTCCCACCCTGTCCCACTGGGCAGGACATGCCTCCCTCCTTTAACCTTTTACAGCTGGCAGACGTTCCCACTAACGTTTTTCACACTTCGTAACGAAGCTAGCAACAATTACATAATACATATAGCAGGAAAAGGTCTTACTAATTGCGTGTATATTTTATAAAATATCAAAATGCTTCGTAGGCGGAGCTCTGCCTAGATCCGCCGCTAACGGCGCTTTTCAAAGTGATAGACGCTTTTTATATATAGTAGATGCACTGGTAATAGAAAGAAATGGCAAGTTAAGTAAGTAAGTAAGATAACGTAGGAGGCGCAGTTTAACAGTCAGCCACTCCCACGCAACGGGCTTTATTCACGTTGCTGCTTTTTTTCACCATGCGCCGACTAAAAGGACCAAAAAAGTAAATGAAAATGAGAGAGAGAGAGAGAAAAAGAAAAAAAAGAAAAGAATAAAAAGAAATTCAAAAAAAAAATAATGTGAGTGCCCATCAAGTCAGTGTTGGCCGTTTATCTAAAAACATGAGCAACTATTCCTATTAGTGGGTAGGTCATGGATAAAAACGTCTGCATGAGACGGCACATGGAGATGAAGTTACGGCTGCTGGCGACGAGGTATGCGGGCAGCTCTATGCATGGTCGGTCGTGTGGATACCACCGGCGGCGTTCTGTCGGTACTTGGTACCTTACCAGACACACGCCGCGTCTAGCTCTATGGATACAATAGCCGCCGGCAGCCACGGCTGAGACGTAGATAAAATTTCACACGGTTTCTGCCAGCGCCGGATTGATTAGAAGTCTGCGGCACTGTCTATATCGCAGGTAATCGCCTTTCACGACAATAGCCGGGCGATAGCGGCACGCCACGCTACGAGAAAAAAAACACGCGGAGGCAGCTGCGTCAAAGTCAAGCCAAAAAGTCAAATCAAAAGCTGCCCAGATTTTGCAGTTTTGGCTGACTGCTGTATAAACTAGAAAGCAGTCATAGCCCGCAGGTACCTCCGCCAAGCCAATGCTATTCGCGAGGTGGCGTCACCATCTTCGCTTTGCCAGCGGTTCCCTTATGCCCCCTTTAACACAATGGTAACGAAAATTTCAAAGTGATCCAGAATCCAGGATTCCTGCCGAATCACGCCCAAAATTGAATCACTTGTAGTTTGTGCTATTCCCGACATACCCTTAAAATTTCAAAAAGATCCGTCCATAACTTTTCGAGTTCTCTTGCTGGCTCACAGACAAACAAACAAACAAAAACCGGCAAAACATTACCTCCTTGGCGGAGGTAACTATATCGAGTGGCGAAAGTCAGATACTGAACGAGTAAACCTCATCAAATGCAACGCCACGTTACAAATCTCGAAGTCATATTTCTGGATTGGTTATCGTATAAGTGATATTGATAATTGATATTAATGTCGAAAAAACTTGATGGTGCGGTGACATGTATAGAAACAACCCATAAACCGTTAACAAAGGACTATACAACAAAATCGTTATAGGACACTGTCCAGTGACATAGCACAAAATCGACGAATAGCACGACATAAATAGCACTATAGTTTTTTTCAGCGTACGCGGCTCTGCATGGCCGGGTTGTAGCCTATAACTACGAGTCTTTTGCATGTTTCGCTGTAATCGCACGCCTTCGGTTTCTTTATGCAAAGGTTTACCGCATTATAGACCCATACATGCCGACAAGCAAAGGTTTTCCTGTAAGCAGCACAAGCAACGTCCAACAATGATTATCGCCGGTTTTTCTTTCTTTTTTAGTTATTATTCCGTTAATCCTTTTGCTTTTATTTGCAAAGGCTGGTCGAAATGTTAAAGGTTGCGTACGGGACGAAGTATAACGTGTCGAACGGTCGGCGAAAAAATCCGATAAATTTTTTATAGGCCTAGCGCATCTTGCATGCAATTGATGATTATTATCCGACTAGGCCATACAGAAGTTCCAGGTGGCTGTTACTGCACTTTGATTTGGTCGTTGAATGCCAACGCACGCATGCACCTTGCGACTTCGTGCAGTGATACTATGCATTTATCCGTTCAAACTCAAAGCTCACTGGGTGCTACACACCGAAAACTTTAGGTAGCCCAGGACTTTTTAATTCAATCACTGCTTTATGACATTTTCTTAATCAAACCAATTCTACGTCAGACAAAGCGTCATTCATAACGTCATGCGCAAGTGTTGTATCATGCGAGCTTTGTTTCGCAGCGCTGAAATCTTTACGTAGATGCCCTTTAAAATGTCAACATAGTTTCTAAAAATAATTCTCGCGGTAAAATTTTAACAGAAGTTCTTAGTTCAACGCACCACCGACTTACAAACGTCGGCAAAATTTTTTCCACGCGAGAAGTCTCTTTACCTTTTTCTGTCGCAGTTTACCGACTTTTATTCTGCTATATTTTCCCACTTTTTCTGACAGTTACACAATTTTGCATTTCCCTAAAAAAGCAGGTGCCACAATAAAAAAATCGCGGCAAAATCACGGCAAAGACACGGCATCAAATTACGGGCCCTCGACCATTATGCAGTCTATAAAACTCAACATTTAGCATTGACGATCGTCACCACATTCAGTGAAAGATCTTCATTTGTGAAATTTTCTCGCTGCGGAGCATTAAGGTACATATTTTTACGATAACGTCACGCTCACAATATTGAGTCAAATAGTAACAAAACACACGGACTTTGGTAGCAGAGAAAGGAATAAATATTTTTATGTTAAAATCGCACGATAAACTTTAACTTATGCTGATCAAAAGTCAAGAAATATTTGTAAAAACGCAAAATCACGGAATTTGGGCTAAAACACTGCAAAACACGGCATTTCGGCAAAATCACGACATTAGACTAAAATCGCGGTGTGCGTGTTTCCGTGGTTTTCTACTGTCTCTAGGTGCCACGTCAGGGGGCGCCCAGGGTTATAACCTGCAGGGTTATAAATAAGAAGGCAGATGTATTGCGATTCATACGAAGCTGATGATGGCCACCAAATGCGTATGTATTTTGTGAAAAAAAACAAAGTGCGATATGTCAAAAACATCACATTATTTCAGCAGAGCCTGCAAACCATTGCACACTTTTCGTTCGATCGGGTAAGTGCTTAACTAGTAAATATTTTGTGTGTGTCAGTAATTTGTTATTGACTTAATTTCATAAGAAGTCATCGGCTTATCGCCATCAAAATCGCAGCATATATTTGGGTACAATTTCTACATTTTGCTTGTAGTTTAACGACGCATACGTATCATTTTTTTATTAATTGAGTGAGTAGTTTCTTAACGGCACATCAGCATAAAATAGGCTTTTCTCTTTTGTTAATAAGCATTTAAAATATCCTATCTCCATACTAACTTGTTGCTGTTTTTTGCATTTTTACCACTGCAAAAAACAATCACCAAAATAAAAATAAAATTACCGTAAAACAAAAAAAAACTTATTTTAAAGAGAAACAGAAAAATTTGTTTTATGTCTTCTTCTTCAGAATAGTGGTCAAACTTCGTCAAGTGGAATACTCTGCATGTAGTATTGACGGTGCACAATGAATAGATGTCCAGAAATGTGTTGATGCCGAAAAATAAGACAAACGTCAGTGGTCTTTTTAAAAAGATTGCAACTCTCTTTCAGCAATGTAGAGATAGTACCATTATGTTGAAACGTAGTCGCTGTATATGATTCGACGACGTTGGGGTAAACCGGTGTGTTCCTATAAGACTGGTTACTGTCGATATTTTGGCATCACCACGTCTACATTGCCCGAGGTGGCGTAGAGTGGCCGGTTGCGGAGGAGGCGAGATCGTGATTGAAATAAATGCGCCAAGGTAGCATCTGCGTGCAGACGACTGCAGTTCGCGACCTCACTTATTGGCGACATGGGCGGGCGTATCGCGCGTGTATGCTGACCATTCTTATACGACGCTGTTCGCGAAGACGCTAACGATCTCGTTGAACGTCCATCCGTCAAAACCGTCGTCCTTATTATTGCAATGGTTACGTACACAGCTGTAATAGCAGCATCGTTCGTAGACATAAATAAGATTGTCTATCACAAACGCAGCGGAGTCGAGGGTTAAAAACATAAACGCTGCAGAAAGTTGCGATTTTCTGACCGACAGAGAAGATCACGGGTGATCGAAATTTTAATTTCGCCTCTAAGTGTCTTCAAAATAAATGCTTTAGACTCTAATTTTGCATTGCTTAGAATACAATTTTCAGACATTAAGACAATTTTTCGACAACCCGAATTTTCGGACGGCAATTACTCCATCCTTTTCCTTGCAGTTGACTTGTCGATGAAGAGGTGGAGACCGTACGATGAAAGACCGGCTTCAGTTAGTATTTTATGTATCTGCTCGTTTCTGAATGCTAACAGTGTTTGACTCCTACGCAGCGGGCGCTAGTGTAATAGCAGACGATGGTTTCACGTTGCTGACACAGCTGCAGTGTGATGCGCAACCACGAGTTCGACGCTGACCTGAGGTGAACAGCGAACAGTGAACGCGGCGGTCGCTCGCTATCCAAGACGAACTCATTACACACCGATACCCAACCAGTGACCCCGCGGCTGCTCCTCTCTACCTGGTTTCGTTCGCGTTCAGTTTCCGTCTGCAGTTTTCGCGGCACCAGCATCAGCTGCTGCCGCCCGTCAGTAAGTCACTCGACACCGACCAACGAACGTTCCATCGTTCTGCTGGGTTTCGTGCACACAGACCACAGCGTCTCATCTCCCTCGCCGGCAATGCCATAACGAGGAAAGACCGAGGGACCCGCGGCGGGTTCGCGAGAACGCTTATTAAATTGAGCGGAAAGTGCACTGCGGATGCTGCAAGCTGCGAAGTCAGAGTGTCGAGGGAATGAGCGGACGAAGGTTGAACGGTCACTGCGAGCTGTCTGTCCACTCGGCCACCGACGCTCGTCGATAACTTCCACACAAGCAAGCAGTAGGGGCCTATATGTCGTCTCGGTTGAATGAGCGCTGCACCAACATATCACTGACGTCATTGCTGATGTCATCGTTCATCTCGTCACGGTTCATTGCCTCTGAAATCACCGGCGCACTGTTGATTCTGCGGCCGTTTACCGACCGTTAGAACTTTGACTACAGGAACGATGCAATACGGTGACTTATGACTTAGATGCTTGGTGTCACTGTAGTTAACCACTTCATATGCATAGCACTGGCAACTTTTTATGCGGGAATGAAGGTAAAATGTCCGCCTAGCTGTCCGCTTGTCCGTCCGTCTGTCCCGTGCAGCCACGTAACTCTAGTTTCTCGCTGACTTATTGTGCGCTATATAAATTTATTTACTTACTTACTTATTTACTTAAAAGAGCTCGGAAAAAATAAGAAAATTGGTGCAAACATTTCTCAAGGCACCAGTAACAGGCGCAACAATTTTCAGCTCAAAAAGTCAAGGTTAAGGTCAGGGTTCGTGTTAAAGTTACGCAGCGTAGTGTACAGCTACGCCGGCGGCCGCGTAATGTGGCGGCACTAGGCCAAAATATTGTTTTAGCTCACAACGCAAAACAACGTATGACAGCGGAACGCGTTCAGTGATCGCGGCTGGTCACGCCACTCCATCAATATATTTATATTATACCAGCGAACGGAACGCGACGAATCATTCTTGTCATGGTCACAACGTGCTAAATCCTCTTCTAAACCAGCCGACCAATCTCATTTGTATGGATGTTATGTGCACTGATACCGACGACATCATTGTCACGACGTGATTTACGCCGATTCTTTAGTAACTGACCACATACAGTTCTCGGCGCAACGGCGAGATATGTAGTCGAAGACGGATGGATCGCTCTCGACGCAGGAGATGATCTGCTGTAGAAAACTTGACATCACTGTGCAGCGGGACAGCTAATGAATCAGGTCAGTTTCCGCGCGCACACAGAGCATTGTTAGAGGCAGCGGTGGACACACGCAGTCGACGATCAACGCACACAGCAGCAGCAGCAGCACTGCATGGGCACGACTGCGACTGCCCCACTACCATAATATAGCCTTATGGCGCGACGCCACACTCCCTCACTCACTTCGCCGACCACCTGCCTTTTCTTGACTCACCATACTTCCATGATCATCTCAACTCGTCAGCGTCACCATCACCACTCGTGTCATCCATCACCCCATCATTCTTTCATTCCAATTACAATACTTTTCTTTTTCTCAAATCCTATCCTCCATAGACATCTGGCACCTCCTCGGACTGACTCCACAGTTATTCGGACCTGCTCGCGGTTTTTTCTCATTTCAGTTTATTACTGAGTTTTAGTTTACATTATTTTTCTATTTTTTCCTTTTCAGTTTTTTCTTATTATAGTTTTCTTATTTCAGTCATTTCCCGGATTTTTAAAGTTTACATTTAACGGTATTTCTATTTTTCAGTATCTTTCATTTCATTTTTCTTTTAAACATTTCAGTTCTTTTTAGTTTATGCGCTAGATTAAACTGACAGTTTGTCTGTCAGTTTTCAAGTGCAAATTTTCTATTGTATTGTATTGTGGTATTGGCGTTTGACTGGTTTTTTGGTTCCTGGATGTTTTTGCAAGGCATTTTTGCATCTAGACGTTTGGTTTTTCAAACTAAAAGGTGAAAATACATTGCGCAAGTGACAAAAATACAATTTTTATCATTAACACAACGACACACACATTTTGAACTCGGGAAGTTTACTGCAACTCCAATAAATCCGTAGTTGCATTGTAGCTGAGTTTAAGGCACGAAAAGAAAAAAAGAAAAAAAACGAAAACAAGAGGAAAAAGTGACGCAAGGTTGCCCCCGTTACAGTGATTTCTAGAAGTCGGCGCCTGTAGATGGCGTCGTAGAATCGTTGATGTATGCTGATGCCGTTGTAACGGGTCACAACTCGCAATGGAACGGAACGGCCCTGGCGTCATTTCATCCATCATAACACACGCAACCGTCACACTATGCCAGCAGTCAGCATATAGACAGCGTGGCTGAACTGCAACGTACGCCGTTGCATCGATACGACAGACAAATATTGACGAAAGAGAAATGTTCGTCATTTGAAGCAATATAATAGGTGTCGCCATAATAAATTAATAATAAATCGCTTAAAATGACCAAAAACTGTTAGGAGTAGCCTAGTTGATGTGATTGTTTAACGCAAGCTTTTGATCAATTAACATAGGTCAAACAATTTACAGTATAATCGTTATGCTGTATTGTATATCTCTGTGTTTTCTATGTTATTTGCTGGTTTTATATCTTCACTACCTAGATAAGGACGGATATGTTTTTATACAACAATTACAGCTGCTATACTATGCATCAGCGCGATCGTCATAATGTGTATCGAACTGCGTGAAACACAAATACCGATACCGAGCTGAACTAGACTGATCTGTTATTTCTGTGCGACGCTATATGTAGAGACGTTACATGTTGGCCCGCCGATCTCAACATCTTATCAGCATTATTCGCGGTCTTGTACCGCGTGTTTTCAGGCAAAGAACGGACTCTGATGCTGCAGCTTGGTGTCCCGGGAGACGCGATGCAATGCAATGCCGTCGGGAGGAAAGCTTTCTCGTTGACGATTTAATTGATGATTGCTTTCGTGCCGAGGCTTCCTGTTTATAGATTGCCTCTCCGTCCTTAACCGACGGCCGCGAAAACAACAGTTTCTTGCTATAGGATATTTCTTTTTTGACATTTTACGTACATCGCTATATAAATCACAACTATGTCCGTCCGTTCGTTGATCATATACTGCAAACACCGATGTCAGCAACGGAAGCGTTTTGTTGAGTTTTTAACACGCTGTACCCTCACAAAAAATCACAAGTAATTTGAGCAAAGCTCACGTGACGCACGATAGCAGCAGTCCTGCCACTTCGGCAATAAGTGTAGGCCTACAGCAATAAGATATTAATGCATCTTGAAAGAGTACTTAAATTTGAGGCCTGCGTGCGGAAGACTCCTTGAATTTAAGAGATCGAAACTTAGATTTTAAAAAAATGTACGTTCAATGCTGAAAATACCATACGCCGGTTGTCTAGGTTTGTCTCCAGCCATTTCGGCGCAATTCATTCACTCTTAAAATGTGTGTCGCAGCCGGAAAAATTCACTAAAAACCCCTATTTTGGGAAGGTTCATGGTCATTTAAGGTCGTCGACGTTGACCACAATAAAAAGCTTGTCACTAGTGCTTGTTATGATAAGCAGCACGTCTGTATCTATTTGCAACCGTTTTCACGCTACACGAGATAATTGTGGTAAAATAACCACTTTGGGGGGTGTAGCCGTCTCTCACGCCCACCTGCGCCGGCCTCCTTGAACCTGGGGTCGGGACTTGAACTGCTAAAATCTACGTTTAGTGGCGCAAATTTCATATGCAAGTTGTCTTGGTCTATCTCCAGCCATTTCGTCGCAATTCAGTGTTAGAATGTGCGCTGTATCCAAAAATTGCAAAAAAAATTCACTAAAAACCCCTTTTCAGGAGGTTCAAGGTCGTTTAAGGTCAACGATGTTAATAAATCTAAAAAGCTTGTCACCAGTGCTTGTCACAGGCGTGCGGTAGCGTAGCCCTGTGTTAATAGCGACCGGCTAAGTCAATGGAAAATTGCAAAATTCGACCCCGCGCAGATCCGAAACCACTCAACCGATCGACACAAAATTCGAAACAGGTGATTAGATCCGTGAGACAACTCCTTGTGCAAAATTTCGTGCAAATCCGTCCATTGGGATGTGTCACTCATTGCATGTCGCCGTTGACAAGTGTATAAACTGATGTTTTGTATATTGATTATAATAGGCAACATGTGTATACCTATCTGCAACCGTTTTCACATTAGAAGAGCCAATAGGGTCAAAATAACGTCTTTTAGAGGGGGTACCCTTCTTTGACGCCGTCGTTCGAGTGGATCCTTCCACCCAGGGGCACGAAATTTTGTCACGAAAAACTAAAGACCTTGAGACAGCCCATTTTAAAGATTTTATAATTTTATCTTCACCGTTTTGATACAGTGCCAGGGTGTGACTGACGGACGGACAGACGGACGGACAGACGCCCAGGCCATGGCTAAGACGCGCGAAGCATTCTGCTATCGCGCGTAAAAACTGAACAGCATTCAAATAGTTAAAACTTGCACCCTGACGTACATGTATGCGTTTAATAGCTGTCTGTGAGACTCGCCACATTAGACTTACATATTTTTTGTGCAATAATTTCTGAACTTAAAATCCTGGATTAACAAAATTTAAATGACTGATTCTTGGACTATATCGCGCAGTATAAACATCAAAAATAATATTTAAAAACTAGTTAAAACTGAATTTACAAAATATCTTCGATGTTTTAAAAGTTGAAGTATTAGTCAGTTCAGAAAAAAGCACTCTCTCTGAATTTCTCCCACATTCGCGCGTCGTAAGTTGTGCTCGATGCTGACGCAAACGAGGTCGCTGCGAGGCTGAACAACGTGCAGTGACGATGATAGTATCTCTGACGTGAGTCAATGGGATGAACGCAGTTAACTCAATATTAAGTCTGAATCAACCGCAGTTTTTTCGTCACAATTCAGCAGTAGCAGCAGCAGCAGCAGCAGCAGCAGCATGCCAGGCTATTGCTGTTGTTCTCAAACGCTGCAGCTTTGCAGCGCAGCCAATGCATCGATGACGCCGCCGCTTTGTGATGCTAATATCGACTTTGCTTCAGCGACTGACGATAATGCTGTCCGCGGCCGATTTGAGTCTTTTCCTTTCAACACAACACACTGTTGCTACGCCTGTAGCAGCTAACTGTGTCTCTCACGACTTTTATTTCCGGTTATTGACCTCGCACTATGCGGCGGCGGTCATTACGGGCAATTTGTAGCGTAATTGCATCGTGACGATAATCTTATACCACAAAGAGAACAAATTGTTTTCTACCCTTTATGCCATAGAATCTACGTTATTTTTATACTAACAGCTTTGTATCGACAAATAAAATTAGCGGTAACTTATATCAATCATCGTGCATGATTTTTTGTGATCTAAAATCAACGATCCCTTGTCACTAAAATTGTGATAATCGACAGGTAGATTTACGAATATTTCTGTCATAATAGTGTGTAGTATACTGCTCTTTGCACAGTGTCAGGCTCGTCGAGAGCTAGAGCGGGGCTCCCATTCTCGCGGAGTCTCCAAACTTTTTCGCGGGTAAAATTTTTGATTTTTTTTCAAAATGGTGCATTTTAATGTACTTTATATTTCTGAACGACGACGAAGCCCGAAAAACGTCTTGGAACCCGGAGTAGCTTACTACCTACTCCACCCTTTCGACGGGCCTGCACAGTGTCGTACAGTAAAAACAAAGTAAGATTGTAGCACTCATTGATGAAATTGCGAGGATCGAACAGTAAAACAACGACACATGAGAATGTTCATGTACGACTGAGAGCAGAATCTTGCACCGAACAGCATCGCACTGCATTGCGTACGGCGACAGAATGCTGTCACTGGACGGACATTCATTATACACGGACTGGGTGGTCTGTTTTGAGTTGGGTTTCGTACGTCGGACGCGGGCCAGATTCAATATCGGGACTAATTCCGTTCCGGTCGGCGGATTCACCGCATCCGGCAGCGGACGGACCCACACACCGACAGTCCGTTCGGCAGATCGACGGACGGAGGGAAGGGCTTAGTGGTGGGGATGCGACGCGGCACCGCATCCGGCGGAAATTGTGGAGCTGACGTAAAACAATCATTGCTGGCGTCGCTGTATCGCAGCAACAAGCGACCGACCGACCGACCAACTTACAGACCGACCACGGCAGGTGCCTTGCTTTGTTCATCTCGGCATCTATGTGCGTGAGCCGCTGTCGCTGTAGGTTAGCCAGGTCTCAGGAGCGCACTAGAACAGCGCGCGATCTATACAGACGACGCGTTGCTGACTACAAAACCGTTTTGTCTGTGCCATGAGAAACGAAGCTAATTTCGGACAGCGAGCGTCTAAATCACGCGTCCATTTAGGTACAGTACGACCGTCGTTTGCTATGCATAAGTTGCTGGCCGGTGACGTGAATTTGCCGCACGTGCGTGCATCGGTCGATGAGTTGCTGAAACTCGGAACACAGGTGCTGCGTGCATCGATAGGCTACTGCTTGCTGCCGCAATAAAATACATAATAGCAGAAACAATGTCCGATCTCTTCAGCGTTGTATGTTATGTGCATCGTACGATCGACGAGTTCTGCGGACAATGCGACAAGCATTACAGTGCAAACTACGCACAGCCCGTTCACTTGATTCCCATGTGTACCACGGCACAATCAATAGCACGACAAAGACTTCTTGTGACTCAAAGAAGCATTAAGCTTAAACGCAAGTTTAAAGCTGCCCGATGCCTATGCTGCATTAACGATTGTTTCCCGCTTTGTGCATACGTTATAGTTACCGAGTTCGTTCCTGAAACAATTTGCTATGTTTAATAGAATAATTTCCGAGATCAAACCATAAGAAACTAGTGACCTAACGCATTCTGCGTAGACTGTGAACAAAACGCAATGAAGTTTCATGTGTTCTGCTTAAAGCGCCAGAAAACAACACTTAAAAAGTGCTTCAGTATTTCGTAGTATTAAGTTGCGACATTTGGTAACTTACATTTCATAATTTGAGAAGCCTTGTTAACAGCGTACGTGAGTATATAATGTTAACAGAAAATACAAAATAGTTATTAAAATAGTTGAATAGTTTTTGATCGGACATTATAGATTACAATATAATGTCGAAAATGGCTGCTTCAAAAAAGACAGTTTAAAATTTAATGCAACAGCAATTGCATTAACCAGCGTATTAGGAATAAATGCCTTTGTCACTGAACAGGCGATTGCCCATGAGTGGCAGCGGGTAGTTATTTAGCATCTTCTACGAGGGTGATGTGTGCACTGCTGATGCACAGTTGGTCGCGTTTCTCTATAGTGGCCATAAAGCAGTCGGCGATTCGCCTTGGTCAACACAGCGAGTAGACCGCATCACTGTACTGCATGCAGGTATATATCGGTCGCGCTAGCGTTGTATGTGACGACACGGAACGACACTCCACGGACTCTTATTTCACGGCACATTGTGTCGTCTAGACTGCAGATGCTGCTGCTGCTGCCATTGCGACGCTAATGCACGGAAGGCATCGCGCTGAACAGACGCGCTTTTCAGGCGTCGAACGCGTTCTTTTTATTGTCAGCAGGCCCTAATTGTTGGTCTAATCGTTGCAGCGCCGACTAACTGGCTAAGCACTTGTCATAGCAACCAAGCGAACGTAAGCGACCAGCTGCATAGCTGCAAAGATGTAGTCATAAAGCGAAGTGGAAAACTAATGTTGTTTCGAACTCAGTTCGGTAAAAGCAAACTCGTGCCAAATTTAAAACTGTAATAGAAACAAAAATACAACAAAATTATTACAATATGTTGAAGATAAATTTTTCTCAGTTACAGAAAAGTATTGTAAAATTAAATTACAACAAATATAAGCAAACAGAGAAAGAACATATTTAGCAAGTGAAAAATTAAAACTGTGAGTTGTTTTGAGTGGATTTCAACAAAACAGCGGGCAACGTAATGCATCCTCTTCCTAAAAGGTGGCGACGGTGTTTCCCAGTTCTCCGCCGGGCCCCATTACACGACTCGTGAGACGCAATGCAAGTTCGTCGATGGCGTGACAGAAAGACATGACTGAGCCATTGCATGATCGACGCATAACATCTGCCACGAGTCCGGTATCTGCATTGTATTTCAATAGCACGTATACGTGTAATACTGTTAGCTAAGCGTAAATATAAGGGGCCCTATCTCTAAGCCAAGCCGATCCACGCATCCCAAATATTACATCAACTTAATCCCACTATCATACACATTGAAGGTGGTTTGTTTCATTAATTTATTTCACTTAGCTTCAACCAAAGTATTTATCCCCTGCCTGCTACAGCTAGCTAGCGGGTCGTCCCCAATGTGAAACTAATGTCGGTGCTATTTTGCAGGAAATCTGTAGCTGCAGTAATCTATATATCGTAGTCATCAACATTTGATTTCTCGACTATTAGCAGTGACGAATATAGGCCTAATAATGACATTGGTGCAATAGTGAAGCAAACGGCAAAAACACATTAGATAAAGGCCATTGTTTGTGAATAAAATAAATTTGTAAAATAATTTGTAAACATAAAATAAACCGTAAAAACTAGTAAACTACACATTTTAACCAACTTTTTAGAATAATGAGCTACGTGCTATGCGCAGAAATTGAGTTGTCTTGATCTCTCAGTTAATTGTAGTTTATGTGTCACGTTTCACGTTTGTGCTGTATTTGCATTTTCGTTTGTACGATCAACAACTCAACAGTTCCAAGTTAGCACGTTTCTCGTATCAGCAATGACGACGACAATGACAGAACTTCAATTCATACGACGACAACTCGACGAGTGACGGTGATAATCCAACAGCTATACGTCATAGTCACGTACCAGTGTACACAGTCTGAACGCCGTGCGTCAAAAAATATGCGACCAAACTCCTGTCCATATTTTTGCCATACGTATTGATCGCGTTTAAAGTCTTTCACCGGTGCACTCGGCAAACAACTTGAGACAACGATGTTGCTAAAAACTTCATCATCCCTTAGACGCGTCGCTACACTACCTTGTAAAATAAGCGTACACAAAACACGCTAGTTTACATCATTCGTATTTCACAAGGTAGTGTAGCGACGCGTTTAAGGTTTCGTGGTATCTTTAATGACTGTTTTATCATACCTCAAAATGTGTCAATAAAAAAACTGTGACAAGAACGCCCAGCTGTCAATAGGAAAGAAGCGCTACAGCCAATACAGTTCCTGTTGCAGTACTGACCTTCAAGTTCAATGATTTTCATGTCACTTGCGACTTCTTATCAGTGATCAAGCAACTAGGCCCTACCTCGCACCGTCTAGCCACAATACATCCATGACAGACGGACGACGGACAACAAACGACAATCGTGTCATAGACGCCAACAGCATAGCTGTAACGCGTCAAAAATTCATCAATATTTGGCAAAGATATAAACAAAAAATTTGGTGGCATGTTTTTGCCTCTCGGTGTACATGCGACTAGTCTTTGCCGCAACGTCTTACTTGCTGATAATGGAACGCCGCAAAGTCCATTTCCAGCCCGGCCGCCAGGTTTTAGAAATCTGTGCACGGGGCCGAGCTCGCGTTCTCTTTTCTCCCTTTATTAACCTTCTTCTGTCTTCCCACGTACTCTCTCCTTTCTGTTCTTTTTTCCATTCCTAAGTTCAACTACAGAGTCTGGATGGTTGCTGTAAACTTTCCAGCTCAAGAAAGCTGTAAAATGCGCGTGTACTGTAAGTGACAAAAATGTCCAGTTTCAGCTTCGAAATAATACATCAAAAATTGTCGCCTGCATGATGATATATTTTACTGTTCAGTGTACATTTATGACATAGCCATTTAAAATTGCACCAGACGCCGAGATGCAAAAATAGGCTTATTGTGCGGTTAAAAATATTTAAAAATCAAATCCCCTATGGCGGCGGCGTCCCCCAGAAGCTTTAGGCCGTGGAAGACGATCGGCCGCACGACGGACAGTAAAAACAGCGTCTATGGACAGTATACACTGTGTCTCAAAAAAAGCATGTGACTACATTTTTTGCAATAACTTAAACAATGAATGTCCGATTATAATAATTTTTGGCACACTTATTAATGAGACTATGTGTCATCGAATGGTGGTTTCATTTCCCACCTCATCTATTTAGTGCAACTGTCTTACCTTGGGAAAA
>Ga0056128_1003939_pt1 | contig 18476 bp, 13 predicted proteins | sample WorMetLIZISLAND2_FD_71113 | JGI IMG/M metagenome (GOLD analysis project Ga0056128, IMG submission 71113) | Marine gutless worms symbiont microbial communities from Max Planck institute for Marine Microbiology, Germany - Olavius geniculatus... ... | reverse complement strand
CAAGTACGAAATTTGGGGGCACCGCCCCCCTTAAAATTTGGGAGGGCAAGAAACGTCCAAAATTTAGTACGTTTTACGACAACTTTCGAGTTTGACCGCGAATATCTCTGGAACCGATAAAGATAACGACATAATCTAAGCGGCGTTGACGCGAGCGATCCTTTCGGCGTTGAAAAAAAAATTTGTGAAATTCCGTCCACCACGAACCAAGTTATAAGCGCTAATGTTGACCTTCCCCAAGTCGACAATGCGCGTTCGGCGTATGCCAATGCATTTGAGTTCGGGCCACGTGACTTTGATGCCGGGGAAATTCTCCCCTTCCCCTTTTTACCCTCCCCTTAATTTCCCTGAATCGGACTTAGGGCGCCGGGCGGACTCACGTTGGGCTTTGCTCCAAATTTCTAGTTGAGATTTGTTCTTGTAATAATACATTTTCATCGTGACAATATTAAAAAACTACATTTGTTGTATCGCAGATATTTAAAACGATACTGTATGATATCAGAGCAAAAAACTTCAACAGTTTACATGGCGCGTGTAAAAATTTTGGGCGTGCACCCCTTAGGGACCGAAATATGGTATTTCAAAAAAATCGATTTGGGTGGGTACGACTTCACCGCATAATCTCCGTGATTAGTGGACCAATGATTACCCAACTTTTATCACCCAACGTGGGAGGAATCGCGGTGCAAAACCTCTTAGTCCGATTTTGAATATCTTTATCCGTTTCGGAGATATTCGCCGCCGAACTTCGAAGTCGCCCGATATCGCGCCAAATTTTGCATGTTTTAGCCCCTAAATTTTTTGGGAGTAAGCTCCCCGAAATTTTGGACAGGCGTTATAAAATTCGGCCTAGTACTAACCAGTGTGCAAAATTTCGCGCCGATCGGCCGACGCATCTCGGAGATCTCGCGTTGAAATTTAAAAAAAAACATTTGCAGTAAAACTTAAGCCCGCTCCGCAAGCTATCGCTTCCAAGCAGACTAACTACTGATTTCCAGTTTAGCGTTGCTTTAATAGCATCAGTTATATAGCATCGGTCCAGTTTGTTCGCCAGTCGAATAACCTACGCGACTGTTCAGTGCGACGGTAAACGTTGACTGTGAAGCGAAACCAGTCGAATGTCGCTGCATCGCGCAGTTTCGTCGTCCAGACCTCGTCCACTTGAAATCCTCTCCGTTCCATGGCGTCGACGACGTAGCCGCGAGGTCGCGGGTTGACGTGTCCGAAACCACCCTGCCCCGGCCGAGCCCAACTCAGCACGACGCCGAGACGGGTAGGCCGCACCAGATTGTCGAGCGCTGTCTCCTCGTAGACTGGCGGCATGTGTTCCAGGACTTCCAGACAGATCGTCCAGTCATAGACGAGCAGCCAGTACTGCGGCACGGCAAGGTCGAGAAAACGCACCCGGCCGCCGGTCAACTCTTCGACGAACGGCGCTCCGTCGAACGAGTCTACGCGCTCGACAAGTCCGGTGTCAGCGATCGCACGCCGGTACTCGCCCAGGCCATCACCCAGACTCGCGACACTGCGACCTAACAGCAGGTAAGACAACGCACGCGCCAGTCCGACATCAGTTCGATGTTGACGCCTGATCGCCTCACCGCACCAACCCCCAGTGTCACTCGTACCGGACGCTGGTTTGCCGAGACACGTGATCTGCTGAAGCTCACGTTGAATAGCATTCAGCTGCCGAGATAGCGTCGCCAGACGAACGCTAAAACTACGACCATCTACAATATCAGAAATATTTCTCATCCGACTACAGACAAAGTGATAGGCGCTTCCCCATTATCCGTAAACGCTTCGGTACTTTACACACAGGTAAAAATACGTTTTCTGGGCACCACACAAAGACACAATTACAATTATTACACGAAACGCACTCGCACAGTCGATGGTTGCCAAATTATTGTGAAATAAAAATGTGGGTTTAGAAAAAAATACTGTTTGTGACTTTGCGAGCCATTTGTTGCTTTTTTCGTGCTGTATAAACGTAACCAAAAGCCTCTCACGAGATATTAATTTCGTTAGCCGAGATACGCCGCCGCATCTGCACTGAGGTTTTTCCCTTACGTATCGTATTCATATTCAATGTGTGTCAAAGTACAAATGACGACAATGTATAATCAAGTACAAAAACCATGATGCATAGTTAAAACACTTATTGTTCATCAAAACATAAATACAGATGTTATTGCCGTTTTTCGATGAACAAAGGTTTGTGTAGGCCCCTATGTGTTTGTACTAATAGGTACTACTATTTCTTTAACATCAAAGTAGACCAAGATGCATCCGATGGTCGAGCTCCCGAAAAGGAAACAAAAACCCTTCCAAAATTCTGCATTAGACCGTCTTGCGTACAAAGCAAAAAACAATTTAAAATTTTAGACGTGGTTACAAACCTGCTCAAATGTATACACCTGTGGCCTCCCACTGCAAGTCGACGGTGTAAAACTTTTTTTAGATTTACCAAAATTGCAACCTTTATTGGCCATCTGGCGACAAACAATCGTTCCGAAGAAAGCAGCAGTGGCTGCTGGAACGCCAAGAAACTAATCAATAGAGGCCGTAATGTGATGAATTTTTATAGCTTATTAGGCAGAAGAGACACACAGCACATTATAATAAGTAAAATCGCAAACAGAGAAAAACAGGACACAAAATACACATCGCAATTCATAATTGTAACCTCATAATGTACAGAATATTTGACAATTGGGTTCTGCCCTTCGAAGGACCGGTGAAAGTTTAAACCTTACTGTTGTAAAATAGAGCATACAGGCAGCATCTTAGATACCCTAAGAAGACGTCATAACTGATGAATCTGGTTAAGTCTCAGGCGCCAGACAAATTGACGGACAGACGAACGGAGACACGGATGGACAGACGGACGAGCAAGACATACACTGCGGCCTATTTGAACGGCCGCATATGTAAATACAATACAGCAAAATGACCACGGCCCTACCAATTCCTGGAGTCCAGTCTTCTGTTGTCGCCGACTGATTAACTGACAAATGAAAATTGATCGTTTTGCGTTTGTCCGAGTATCTCATATGAAAAAACAACGCAGAACAGGCTAACATCAAGAACACGGCAGATAACGTCAACAATAATCGGGCTGACAGTATTCCGGCACTCATTGAAAGTTATAGGCTACCAGAGTTGGACACGTTGGCTCATTTTGTCCAGTTACCGGGTATGTCTAAAAGATTTTTGACAGTGTTTCGGTCAATACAATGGACAAGCTATCTAGATGGCGCGGGTAGATTTGAGACACTCGCAAGAGGGAAACTCTCCTTCAGTCAACGTGTAGACGTCGGACGTTTTGGCGAACAGTGTGGAAGAGAAGTTAGTACGAATAGACGCTTCATGGTCAGCTACTAAACTCGCAGAATTGCATCAAGCCCCAGACGCATTGACGTTGAGTGAGCCATACGATGCGATATGAAACTGAAAACAGCGTGCGCACTAAAACTGACAGACTGATAGCTGGTCACAGCTGAGACTGCCACGAACATGCTAAGTAATAGCCCTGCAAATGCGATCAATCAACATCGTTATTTAGGCCTGCTTCACGCCCGAAACCAACACTGCACGATATACGTGTTGTAAATTCCACTACGACGCCACGTCCACTTGCAATAAGCTAAACAGCAAGTACATGCGTGAGGTAATTGTGTGGGCGTGGTCGCACTACCTGCGACAGGTGAGCTGGCGTACACCTGCGACCGGTGCTGTAGGCGTGCTATTAATACCCCGTTTACACGATGAAGCAAACATGAAGCAAACGTAGAGCACACGTCGTGCACTTGTATTTTGAATACGTTTGCTTCACGTTTGCTTTCTCGTGTAAACGGGGTTTCATCTGCGCCTGAGCGTAGAGACGCTTAGATGTCATCGAGTCGTCTGAGTGATTACAGTAACAAATCCACTACAAGTGAAAAAAGTTCTCACTTTGCGTTCGTGCAGAAGCTCAACTTATGCTAGTCGATTTTCGTATGTTACACTACAATAAATTTGCAATAATGTAGTAGAAGACGCGTGACATGTTAATAATGACTATAGGCCTACTGACAGCACAAAACAACAAAAGATGAGGCGCCGAGTACGGACATAATACGCGGTCGTCCGCGTTATCGAAAATCTCAAAACAGATCACCCATAACCACTAATAAGTTAATGTAAGTTCCGTATAGATTTAACATAAATTTCGGCACTTAACGTCTGCACTCTGCAGTCGTAGCGCGCAGCTATCGTGGAAGCAGCGGTCGTACGCCATCTTCGTGGCGTTTTTCACGTTCGGTGATCTTAATGTTTGGCCCTTTAAAGTAAAAATCAGCACACCCGTTATTTGTACAGTACTGGACAGACAAACAGACGCCAGACGCAGGACAATACAAGATCACAACGGCACACATGATCGTAGTTCTATGCTATTAGTTGCGCGTAAGAGTCTCGCGAATCAACACTGCAGCGTCTTCGTGTGGTATTTACCGTCCCATTAATCTTCAAGCCAACGTGACAAATCACATGACTCCAGTTAGATGTGTCTACAGAACACGTTCTAAATGGTAAGATATCCCGGTTTCAAATAAATTACAGGTACAAAAAAAACTAAAAGTAGGCCTACTTTGCTATTTCGTCCCATTAAAAATTTGCCATAGGCCTACTCTCGTCGTCATTATGACCACACAGCATCAAATATAACACCAGTGATCAGATGTTGAGATTGTGCGACATTATGCAGGACCATTTGCATTTGCGGACGTTCCCCCCGCTTTTCGACTGCCTAGAACATTCCCCCACGGGCGAAGACGAAATGAGTAACTTATTCGATGAGTATTATTGCGGTTCGATGCTCACGCGAGTCACTTGCAAGCACATTCGAGCAAGCTGCAACCTATTATGTATGCGCTCATGGCATACAGGCTCATAGTAGACTTTTAGGTCCAGATGAGAAATTCATAAGTCCTACAAAATCCGATGACTCGAGACCGCGCAGTGACAAGGCCGCGGCCCTGGGATCACATTATATAGAAACCAGGCGAAGCGAGTTGATTCATCACGTACTGCACTGCGTCTAGATGTATAACAAGGTTAGATTAGTTGTCTTCCGGCCAAGCACTGCGCAACGGCCGCAGCTTCGTTGAATTAGTTCCTCGCCGATCTACGTCAGCACAGACACAAACAACCCGTTCGATAACATTTTCTGCAGATGTGACCTAATTTTTTTGCGATAATCTTCATCAATAACTACTAGCAATAGCATTGACAGTTTACCCGAAGTGAAGTAGGAACAGGCCTATGCTGGCGAGAAATTGAAAAAAAACTTTAGATATTTAATTTTTTATTTTTGAAAAAGTTTAAGCACTAAAGTTCAACGTATAGTTTTGTAAATAAATCGCTCAGGCAGTGCTGTTCTGCACATAACTATGCCAAGTGCGTTAACAGCATCGAAAGACTAGTATGCTACGCAAAATTTTTTGCTGCTTTTAGTGCAGTGGCCATTGATGTTAACAAGGACTTGAATGCCAAAAACGAGAACCAAGACTTGTCAAAAGAACAAGAACAAGAACAAGAATTTCTTTCTGTTCTAAGCTCAGTAGCAAACAACAAAAAAGTGGCGTTCTTTTGGATATTTGTTATTATAAAATGCTATTTCGATTGGCTACATATTATTGCATTTCAAAATAATATCATAGCAAAACTTATTTTCGCACGATGTAGTTCGCTAATAAAGCCACTCCGTGGCAAAATGCTCGACTGAAAACTGCATAAAAATTGATGAAGTATGCCAGCCAAGTGTTGACGTATCATGCGGCCGTCCGCCTTACACCACTATACTGTACTGTGCTGGATATAAATCCGGACAAGCCAAGGTCAGCAGAAATCGTTCACAACGCAACGTAGGCTATATCCACGCGATGATGCATGGCAGCAGCTGACAGAAGTCGGTTTGTCGCCATTGACTAATACTTCTGTGCATGGTCGGGAGATGTTTCCGAGCGATCGATCAACATTAGAGATTAAGATGATGCAGATAACTCACGCACCGCAATTCTCATCGCAAGCATATTTCAATCAGTTGACACGCTGATATTTACGTCGACTCATAGCGCTCACGACACGTCCGGCTTTAGAAAAGTGATTTCTACTTGTGGCTGCTAACATTATCGATGAACGTGTCTCGCAATTTTTAGATCGGCATGATGCTTTGTTAAAAAGCATACAAACATATTAATACAAATCATCAAAAAATGGTTGCAGAGTAATTTATAGTTTAGCTCAAAAGCCAACGTTTACGTTGTTTATTTCGACGTACATTATTTTGTGGTATTGCATAAACCAGCGACTTTATTGGTCAAAAAGCTGATTCAGGTCATAGAACATAGACCCTATAAACGTTGCACATCGAGAATGAATAATTATAAAGTTTTGGCTTTTTTCATCAAAATGGCGGATATATGCCACCATTTTTCAGCTGGACTTGTGTCATATTATACCCCGTTTACACAATCAAGCTGGCTCGACGAGCTGGCTCGACGAGCTGCTATGTTAGCTAGACGAGCCAACTCGATGTTCGCTCGATGTTTGCTCGATGTCTGCTCGACGTTTGCGCGATCGTGTAAACGGGGTATTATACCCAGTTTACACAATCAAGCTCGCTCGACAAGCTGCTATAAGTTAGCTAGACGAGCCAGCTCGATGTTTGCTCGACGCTTGCTCGACGTTTGCGCGATGTATGCTCGATGTTTGCTTGATGATTGTTTCGTGTAGGCTATGCTTTATGCATGCTTTATATTTGCTCGATGTTTGCTCGATCGTGTAAACGGAGTATTACTGACAAAACATGCTGCAATTGTCGCCGCGACTCCGTTGCATCAACCAGTTGCATGCATGTTTACCTTGTAAGAATGCGTTTACACACGCCGAAACAATGTTTGACGATTACTTACCTATATTAGAAGAACCTAGCTCGTTTATACAGTACTATCACAAAACAGCATACGAGTTTCTTAAAAATTTATTCTTTCATTCTCTCACGTTTTGATGCGCATGGTCAGTCTTTTACCTATCAGTCTTTTTAACATGTGCTCGATTTTTTGGCATATCTTTAGCGATGTACTAGAATGATTGTGACGGTAGTCGTGTTTTTTGAGATGCAATGTATATTTCGAAGTTATCATATCGCTATAATCTTTTCATTATTATTAAAATTATGCTTACAAATTTGATCAACAGTAGACGCTCTTTGCGGCAAATCACTGCAAAGTATAAATTAGCGTGCTATGATTCTATTCGAGTAGCCATGTAACCTTATTATATTATTATATTATTGTTAGGCTATTATTTGTTTTATCTACTACGTGGACCAATGTTTAACACAAGCAATTGGCTTATAGAGTTTTACATTGTAAATCTACGTACATATGGAAACAGTAAAAAAAACTTAAGAGTGAAGTCTTACTCAAGTCTTCCCGGTGCAATTCCTCTGCTTTCGCGTTCTTTCTTCGCTTTATAGGCTGCACAATTATATCGATATAACGCAATGGCTTGACCGAGAACGTTCTCCCAAAACAGAGTTAACGAATTACAGTGTGAAATAGACTGCACTATCCGACGTTTTTTTCTTGTCTTAATGCGGGTAAGAGACGTCAGTTCTGTTGGTCTTATAGTTCTTTCGATGTCCACGTAGGCACTACTTGCAAGTAGACGATGTTATATGCATCTGGAGCAGATGTTACGAGCTTTTGCGTAAATGCGAGTGCATTTGTGGAGCATTAAATAGGACCGATTTTGCTCTACGCGTTTCTACGAACGACCACATAAACACCAAAGCCTCTAGACGTGCCGAGCCGTTGGTCAGACAGCCATATAGCGGCTCGGACAGCGACAAATTCGTTCAACGGAACAAGCATAGGCGTCTCGCAAACCAGATCAGGAGGGGAGACGCAATAAAAACAAGATAACCAAAATAGTACAACATTGACAAATAGTAGCAAAATACGTAGGCCTATGTTTTTATATACTTGACACAACAAGCACAGTCAAAAAGTAGAGCTTTTGAAACTTACCCCTCTATAGACGAGAACGACAAAGAACGCATGGAAGACGAGAACACATAATCCGTAGATAAGAAGCAGCATCTTGTCCAACTGTTTCGGGTCCACTGAAGGCAACATTCTTCCGGCGACGATTGTTTGTAAAATAAAGTTTAAAAACAGCAGCAGGAGACAACCGAAATAGTACAGTTCCTAAAAATGCATACACCACCATCTTGTCGCTAGTGACATACACATGATGAATCAAAGTTTAAAAAATGAGCTTAACAAAATTAACTATAGCTTCAACACTGTATCTCTCTGATTTTTATTTTATTTTGTAGTATTTCATCGCAAAGCACAGTTACTACAGAACTATAAAGTATATCAGAGCAAAAAACTTAAACAGCTATGTAAGGGTGATATAAGTCAAAACTCGATAACAGCAAAAATGGTTTTGGGGCGATATTATCGCGTGTTGAATTCCAGACTGGCCCTTACAAAACTAGTCATTCTAAATACTCTTTGACGGGAGCAGAGTTATACCGCTTTGAAATCTCCATTGGCTGTAATGCAAAATTTTGCAACTTTTGAATGGTTGCTATGGCAACAGGGATCGTTAGAGAATACACTTAAATGACACCGTCGGATATCCCGGGCCCGAAAATAGAAGGTTGGTGCAAACAGCGCGCAATTATCTTTTACGGGGACCGAGTTATACCGCTTTGAAGTCCCCACAGGCCGTAATGCAAATTTTTAAAAATTGGGGCATAAAAAAGGGTAAATTTAAAAAATTTTAATTGAAACTATATGGAATGTGTCCGGCCTCAGGACGCTTCGTTTGAGCCATTAGCGGCGTTTGTCGATTTAACGTGCGAACCCGAAGCCGTACGCAAGGAAAAAAATAGACACCTAACGGCGAATTTCGCGCAGCCACGCCCCGTTTAAACCGATTGTAACCAAATCTTGCATGTGGGGTCGGGTGGGCAATGTGATCACTGATGCCAAGTTTTATGAAAATCTGTTAAGGGGTTTCGGAGTTACAGGACCCCCCCCCCTTAAACGCCATTTCCTATGCTTAACGTTAATCGCCCTTACAACAGTGTCAGTCAGCACTACCGTGCTGCACTATGATACAGCATTACGCAGCATAATTCATGCTCACAATGTAGTTGAGGTGTGATGTTTTCGGCACGTATGACGTGGTGATCTCTTTGAATCCAATACAGGTTAGCATCAGAACGGCACCTTGATTGAATCTTTCGTCCAGGTAACCGGACGCGTTTTCGAAGTAGCACAGCAGCGACATCGTCATCAACAGAAACTGACAACAGGTAACGCACATTACGGCCATCAGTCGCGCGCAACATTTTCACAGAGATTGAATATTAGAATAAAAACAAACAAACGTTGAGAGTGAAAAGTGCTTCTTCGGCCCATCAAAGAAGTTTGAGGGGACTTTATTTGCCAAAACGTTTGCTTGGTAACCCTAAGCCGAAATATAGTACAATTTAATTAAAACATATATAATGACACTTCTCCTTTAAAAATCGTGATTGCACTATTTAGAAAACAACTTAAATATCTAAAAAATGCACAATTTGTTGTATACTGAGTAAGACACTACCTGGCATGTTCATTATTTTGCAGCGTAAAAGCTAATGTAATGGAACAAGAAATCGGGGAGAGACTGTAAAATGCCGGTCAGTTCTAAGAGCTGCATTTTAAGCGACATGCATATGATTAAAGATTAAATATTAGAATAAAAAACAAACGTTGAGAGTAAAAAAGTGCTTCTTCGGCCCATCAGAGAAGTTTGAGGGGACTTTATTTGCCAGTCTATTATAATTTATTTATAATCAAAATCAAAAAAGCCAGCGTACACACGCAGACGCAAACCCCGAAGATAACAGTTCATCTCCAACACAATCGGTTATTATACAGGAACGAACAGCTTCCCGTCGACGAGTTTACTTACATCTTCAGACTCTTGCTTCGTGTTTGGGCTACTGCTTTTACAGTAGACCTACTACTTCGAAGACAGGTAGCCATATCATAACTAAATAGTGTTTACATAAACAACTAATACACAGTGGAAAATAGATACATCATGCGACGCGAAATTCCCAGAAAACAGGCATACGTATCAGTGTTACTGTGATATCGTAATTAGTCCAGGTGTGCTACAGGCCAGCTGCAGTTCAGTACGACGAACTTGCAATTAATCAAGAAACTTGTGAAGTTCTGCATATGTCCACTAGATATTGCGTAAATAATTAGTCCATATGGGACTACGTGGCATAATCGTCTTGCCTGCTTAGCAATCTGCAGCGGCTTATAATGATGGCGCCAGGCGACTAATCTCCATAAAGGCGTCACTAGGCGCAAAATGCCTGCTTAATTTAACACAGTTTTATTATAGCTTGTTGGCTTGGAGTGACTGACTGTGCTTAAACGCGGTGCATTTTATACGCCATTAGACAGCTTCTGTTCTAGCGAGATGAATATATGGTGATATTTTTTTTCTCGATCTTTGCATTATATTTCCAAGACAAGGTTGTGGATGGCGGGGATTATTTGTTCACTGGATTTTATTTGCTTGTTTGTGTGTGTGCACGCAGCGGCGTGACGTCATAACAATAATGACGTCATTAAGTCACCAACAAATTGTGTATTGTCTGTGACGTCACCAACAGCAACACTAACTGTTGTAGCTAATATCTATAGCTACAGTATTAACGTAAAGAAAAAATAATTAATTATTTTAATTAACAAATTCACAAATATCTGTCTAAATTACTATTTTGTAAAAAAACGCACTGTCACTAGCGGCTTCTAGTTCGATTTTATATTTTTCATATGCCTAATTTTGCGTCTTGTGTACGATCTCAGAATGCTATTCTGGTAAAAGGGAGTGGCGACCCTTTCGCGAGGAGCCAGAGACACTCATCTTTATTATAATCAGCATTCAGTTCTGCGCCTGGACATTTTTTTGTCTTTCTGTACTCAGCACTGCTGGCATGCTACAACCGCTACTGGTCAGGAGTCTTCAACTTGTTAAAGTTTGACCATAGACGAAAAAAATAATTTTAAAAACGCATATGAGTGGATGTCCGAGAATTTGCATTCTGCAGTGCTATACATGTACCAGGATCAGGAAGACGTTGACAATGTAGAATCTGACGTCACGAGCAGCGCGACATCTGACCGTCAACTGTCGCGTGTCGTTTTCATCATCAACCTCTCTCACGTCATCATCATCATCATCATCATTAATGTTATAATTATCATCGTTGTCGTGGTGGGAGTGGTCTCGTGACGTCACGTGAGTGTAGAGGTGGAACTGTGACGTCGGTAGGAACATCTGTCGACGCACGGCATGATGCTCCCAGCGGTCATCAGTCAACTCTGCGTTCGACGCTCCGGCTCGTACTACCAACGGCAGATCCTGTACCGCACATATGCGCAATAAGCGGACTTTTCGTCTAACGCAGCGTACGCAGCGAACGCAAAAAAGTACGTAACAAACGCAGCTGGCGCAACGAAGGATATCCTAAAAGCAGTCGTTGCGTCAGCAGTCAGCTACATGCACGCCAGTTGCGTTGCGTCCGTTGCGTTGCGTACGTTGCGCGTGTTGCGAGTTAATATAAAATACTTTTACTTTTTGCATACACGGTTTCTGTATAGCGAGAATTCGCAAAGTGGAGTAGTAAGATTCAGAAAAAATTCAAGTTTAAGCTTTATGCCTTCTGAACTTTTTTAGTCGCCCTTGCAGTCAATGGGGTTGAATACGCATTGTTTGCAGTTACTGTTCTCACTCTACACATGACTGGCATTAGTGGTTAGTTATTGTCATTAATGCACTGAAAACCTGAATGTCGAACGGGAAGTCCGGTAGACCCGTGCGTACGTAGAAGACTCCTTTGAGCGTTCTGGAGTGCACGAGGTAGGCACAATCACACTCGTCTATCATATGCCTCAGGTCATCACTCTTCGCCGTCAGTGGCTCGACCGCATTATCCACGTACACATTCGGATTCCACAAGGGCTTTAGCTCAACTTTTTCCGTCTACCATGTTCATATATACATGCATAATTAAATATAACACGCATAGTCTAATACGCAAAGTGCATCTGTTTTCGTTAACCTACTACTATCACCAAAGTTGTTAATCTTTTTCTTAACTCGGGCCAATTCTATCACATTCTTGTAAATAAATACAAAATGTTTTTTTTGTTTAAAAATCCAGCACAGCACAATTCTTTTGAAATTATCGCTTAAGTTTTATCTTTTCTGTAATATTTAAAATAATTAAACGCACGACTAAATCTTGATTTTCTAAAGTGGAAATAATGTCAACGTTTCTGCGGATTATTCACTGCGCCGGCGTAAACAGTCGCGTGAGCATTTTGCAGCTAATATTCACATATGAAACGGCTTTAAGTCCGGATTAGTTTGCGTCATAATTCGACATTTTGACCACAGACCACACCGCACGCTTTATCCGCTTATCCGGCGTGAAAAAGCAGCTTAGGCTTAGATGTCAAAGAAAAAAAGTTGATTATTCAAAATGTTTTTCCGAACAAAACATGTTAAACTGGCTGTATGCTAATTGAAAAGCCAAAATCAAACGAACTTCGATAGAGTACACAGAGTGTAATTGTTTTGTCCTAGTAGCATAAATGTACTAGAAACTGTAAGTTTTTACTGTATCGTTGAAATAATGTAGAAAAGAACTAATATTACGTAATCCAGTCACGGTGTTCTTCATCGCAGTTTAGAGTGAGAAAACTGAAATGTTAAGATCGGCGAAACTCTAATCTTTGTGTTCAAGTTTGGTCCACGAGTGTGACAAATAGACGGACGAATACAGAAGACTGACACGTGACGTATACGCGGCACGTGCAATCATGACATGCCTATGCGTCGCACGAAATATTTCTTGCAGAAAACTAACTTCAATTCGCTGCGGATTTGTTGCATAACATTCAGTACTTCTTTGTCAATGTTGTTGACTGTGACTTGTTGTTGCCCAGCAAGTCTACAACAATTCAAAGTAGTGGAGTTTCGTTTTAAGTGCGACATCAAACCGACGCTTACGTTGCAGTCGAGTTTCGGTTCTCGCCAGGTCGCTCGCAGCATCACCAGTGCGCCGAAACGTTCATTTGCCGTATCGATGAATTCGATCTTCAGAAACTTCACCAGTATCATGACTCGCCGCTACAAATACAAAACTTTGTAAAATGTAAGATGTTAAGGTGTAAACGTACAAATCGAATAAGAAATGAATTAAACTTTCAGAGGCAGTAAACCTTTTTATTCAGAAAAGACTGCTAAATAAGATAGCAGTACGCGAAGCAACTAAACCGTGATATATACACGTATAGCATTCTGGCATCGTTATTATCGACATTTCATGTTATGCCTGTGCGTTTTCCTCTACATGTTGTTTTGTGCAAAGTAGAAACACGGTCTGTCGTTCTAGCTTAAGGCCTACTATTCAATATCCATTCGTCTGGTTTTATAGTAACGGGGCAACTTGCACCAGCCACAAGCAACATGTTTCAAATCAACGTGTACAAATAGTTGATTTATCTGAAACAAAATAACTATTTGTACAGGTTGGTTATCTGTGCGTTAAACGTGAAACTACACTGGCAGTCTGTAATATCAATTAACTGCGTTAATATAGCGCAGTTATTACCTCCGCCAAGGAGGTAATGTTTTTGTCGGTTTTTGTTTGTTTGTCTGTTAGCAAAATAACTCAAAAAGTTATGGACGGATCTTTCTAAAATTTTGAGGGTATGTCGGACATGACACAAACTACCAGCGATTCAATTTTGGGGGTGATCCGGCAGGAATCCTGGATTCTGGATCACATTTTCGTTACCATTGCGTTAAAGGAGGTATAAGGGAACCGCTGGTAAAGTGAATATGATGACGCCACCTGGCGAATAACATTGCCTTGGCGGAGGTACCTGCGGGCTATGACTGCTTTTTAGTTATTAATTGTGAATGTTTTTCATGGCAGGGAGTTTGTCTCACACTTACATCGGGCAGATCGAAATCGTCCTGACGGTCGACCATCTCGTCCTGTTCAAATCGTACTCCTAATTTTTTCGACGACGCGGCAGCCACGGTCTGCAGGGGGTTTTCTGGTTCATGAGCTTCGATATCTGCGAGTGCGACCGAGGTACTTCGGTGTCGACTGATGGCCACATCATCTGTTGGTTCATGCAACTCGGATGCGGTTTGTAGAGTTGAACATGCTGCCTCGCTAACTTTCTCGGCGTTACGAGCAACGTCGGGATCTGACTTCACAAGAGTTTGCACGTCCTCTGACGGAATGCACAAAGACGTGCTGGTTAGAGTAGTAATATCTGCGAACCGTGCGGACTTGGACGAGTCAATGGCGGTGTCCCTAAAGGCAGTAGCAGTGTAATAATATGCTGCCTGCAAACTTCGTTCTTCGCCGTCCGGTGGCGTGGTACTTTTTCCACTCTGCAGATATTCAGTTAAGAGTGACTCCGTCAGCTGTTTCTCGGCAGTTTGTTTGAGCTGCTCGACCTTAACCACCGTAGCGGTAGCTTCGGACATCCTCGGTTCGGCGTCCGTTGAATCTGCCTGGGACTTGAGATCCGATAGCGTGGTGAGTTTTATGACGAACAGACATTCGGCTAACGAAGATCCGGTCAGCTCTTTGTCGGCGACTCGCTTTAGTAGCTCCGCTGCCTTAACATCAACATGCTGCTGATGATAATGATGATGTTCATGATGACGATCTTCATGCTGATGATGTTGATGTTGATCATGACGATAATCATGATCATGATGATGACAATGATGCGCCGTGATCTCAGTCGACGGTTCTCCAGACAACTCGGTCTGATCATTTTGTTGCACTATCGGCTCACCTGCTGCCGCTTTTTTAGGACTGTTACCAACTGCCGCAAGCAACAGACGTTCGGCCAACGTAGACCCGGTGAGCTGTTTGTCGGCTACTCGCTTCAGTAGCTTCTCGGCCTTGACGTCAACACGCTGCTGTTGTTGTTGCTGCTGCTGCTGTTGCTGCTGCTGATGATGATGATGATGACAATGATGCGCCGTGATCTTGGTCGACGGTTCTCCCGGCGACTCGATTTTTTGTTCCACTATCGGCTCACCTGCTGCCGCTTTTTTAGGACTGTCACCAACTGCCGCCGAAAACAGATGTTCGGCCAACGTAGACCCGGTCAACTGATTGTCGGCTACTCTCTTTAGTAGCTCCGCGGCCTTCACATCAACATGCCGCTGCTGCTGCTGCTGATGATGATGATGATGACAATGATGATGCGTTTCATGTTGAGCCGCGACCTCAGTCGACGATTCTCTCGGCATATCGGTCTGATCATCTTGTTCCACTACAGGCCCATCTCCCGCTTTTTCAGAACTGTCAGAAACTGCCGCCGAGCCCGCAACATCCCCCATCAATTCCGTATATGCTGAAGATATGGGCTTTTTTGGCACCTTTGTCGGCAAAGTCGTTTCCGCAGAGGCTGTTCTTTTCCGTTTTTCGTCTCTCAGACTACACACACATTGCGTAAATGCCTTCGTTACATGTTTCGCAAGCCGTCTATCTGTCCAGCCACTTTCAAAGTTAAAAAGCGACTGGTTAAAATGACAGGTCAGTTTATTTAACCTGAATTTCATGGCAATGTTTTTCAGAAATGCACACTTTAGCAAAATGTGACGTGTTGGAATACACACAGAAAAAAATAAAACACGAAAAAATGTAGATTTTTATACGAGTAAGGCCTTATATGTAAAGTAATATTAAAAGCGGTCAATTACGCGTGCATGTCTACGTCCATGCGTTATTAACATCCGTTTTATAACGCTTAGGCCTACAATAATACCAGTGCTATCTATGACATCGGAAGTTGGAAGCCATGTGTGGCGCACATCTTCAGAACGGTTTTCGTTTGATGCATGCAAGCTTGTTGCAAAATAAAATAAGTAGAACTCATTCCTATGGATGGACCATTGTGATCTCACATACCCTTCTTCGCTACGTTAGGAACATAGGGCGCGAGAAGTAAAAATCACGATTAAAGTATGAATTGAAATATTATATGTAATAAATTTTACAACATATTTTAAAAAGCTAAAAAAACCTAAAACTAGACTTTTGAGGTTTTTTCAGCTTTTTAAAAAAAACCTTTAAAAACCTACGTTTTTTCCGGACCAATTTCCCAGCCCTGTGTCGGACACGTACTTATCTTCACGTTCTCTTGTATGGAAAAATCAGATCTGCATCAATTAGATTTCCTACCGAATGGATTAGGGATTAGATTTACTACATTATTTCATACCTACATATAGCTATCAATCAAATGACAGATGTGTTAATTGTCAACTATTTGCGCTATAAATTTCCTGACTTCTAGTTGAAATAAGCCTAACTGCATTCAGCTTTGCTATGTCTGTATGCCCTACCTTTGTGCACGTTACAATCGTAACCAGAGCGTACAATGGCACAAATGTGACGTCACGCTGTCCTTGTCTCTCTTTCTGCTTAGTTTGCCGAATTAAAGAAAAACTAGAAATATGGGGCAGAGCCCAACGTGAGGCCGCCCGGCGCCGTAAGTTTTATTGGGGGACAGTTGAAGAATTAAAATTCTGTTCACGTGACGTGTTCACGTCACGTGGCCCGAACGCAACTGCATTATCATACCTGTGTAGCAAGCGCAATGTTAAACTTAGATGATTCGAAATGAGACAACAGAACTTTGTTGTTGGTAAACCCAAACTCACCATTTTGGCTGCGTTCGACGTGTAATCGATCGTAGTTGTAAACGCCGTTTACCGTTTATCGATATCTCTATCCGTTCTCGAGATATATGCGATCAAATTCTAAAGCTGTCCGAAAACGCGAACTGTCGATGTTCGGTAGGTCAAAATGAGCAAACACAACTTTCTGGTTAGTGAACCAAGACCTTTAATTTTACTGCCTTTAACGTGGGATCGATAGTGATCAAAAATGCCGTTAATCGCTTGTCGATATCTTTATTCGTTCCAGAGATATTCGTAGTCAAAGTCAAAAGTTGTCAGAAAACGCGCACACTATCGATGTTGAGTAGGTCGAAATGAGCAAACACAACTTCGTGGTTAGTGGACCAAACTTCATCATATTTTTTTGTTCAACGCGGAAGAAACGGTAGTTAATAACGCCATTTACCGCTTGTTGATATCGTAATTCCTTCCAGAGATATTCGCGGTCAAAGTCGAAAGTTGTCTTAAATCGCGCCGAATTTTGGACGTTTTTCCCCTTCCCAAATTTTAAGGGGGAAGGAAGGGATTACGATATCAACAAGCGGTAAATGGCGTTATTAACTACCGTCATCGGTCACGAAAAAAGATGGAAGAAAGAAAAGAGAAAAAAGGGGAGGGAGAGAGAAGGGAAAGGGAAAGTGGAAGGGGAAAAGGAAGGAAAAGGGTAAGGAGAAAAGGAAAGGAAGTTAAAGGGAAGGGGAATGGAAATGGAAAAGGGAAGGGAAAGAAAAAAGGGGAAGAAAAAGGGTTAAAGAGAGGGGAGGGAGGGAAAAGGAAAAGGGAAGGGATAGGGGAAGGAAAGCAAGAAGGGGCAAAATAAGAAAAAAGGGGAAGAAAACGGGAAAGATAGGTAAAGGAAAGGGGAAGTGGAAGGCAAAGAGAAGAAGAAGCGGAAGGGAAAGGAAAAGGAAAAGGGAAAAAGGAAAGGGCAAGGGAAAGGGGAAGGAAAAAGGAATGGAGAAGGGGAAGGGAAAGGGGAAGGAAAATGGGGAAGGGGAAAAGGAAGGGGAAAGATAAGGAGAAGGAAAAGGGGAAGGACAAGGGAAGGGCAAAAGGAAGAGGAAGGAGAAGGGAAAGGAGAAGGAAAAGGTGAAGGAGAAGGGGAAGGGGAAGAAAAATGGTAAAGGGGAAAGGGAAGAGGAAGAAAAGGGAAGGAAAGGTGGAGGCACGGGACAGACACACAGACAGACGGACAGGATCAACACATGATGGGGCCTCCTTCTAGGAAGGACGGCCCCATAATAATGTCAGACAATTGTACGAAATTTCAAGTGTAAGTATAAGCACATCAGAAACACACAAATGCCAATGGCACTAAGTTGTCAGCAGCAGTGCAGTGAATTTTTGAGGAATTTCTAATAGCTTGTCCACACCTATTCCGCCCATGCTGTACCACGTAACATTAAGAGTACTAAATGATTTCAGTGTCGTATGAAAACTGTTAACACCGTGACATCACTATTTTTAACTGCAGTAAGTATACTTCAAGGCATTTTAACTTCAAGGCCTTTTCTTCTACTCTACCCTCCCTTCCCTTCCCTCCTGTCCTCTTCTCATCTTTTTCTTCTCTCCGTTCCCCTTCCTTCCGTTAGAACCCCTGAAATACAGGAGCGCTC
>Ga0056128_1003936_pt1 | contig 18482 bp, 14 predicted proteins | sample WorMetLIZISLAND2_FD_71113 | JGI IMG/M metagenome (GOLD analysis project Ga0056128, IMG submission 71113) | Marine gutless worms symbiont microbial communities from Max Planck institute for Marine Microbiology, Germany - Olavius geniculatus... ... | reverse complement strand
TGCTTGTTATGGTAAGTAGCATGTCTGTGCCTATCTGCAACCGTGTTCACGCTACACGAGACAATTGTGGTAAAATAACCACTTTGTAGGGGGGTAGCTGTCTTTAATGCCTGCCTGTGCCAGCCTCCTTGAACCTAGGGGGTCAGAACTTGAACTGCTAAAATCTACGTAGAATGTTGAAAATTTCATATGCAGGTTGTCTTGGTCTATCTCCAGCCATTTCATTGCAATTCAGTATTGAAATGTGCGCTGCATCCAAAAATTGCGAAAAATTCACTAAAAACCTCTTTTTGAGGGTTTCAAGGTCGTTCAAGGTCATCGATGTTGATAAATCCAAAAAGCCTGTCACCAGAGCTTGTTATGATAAGCAGCATGTATGTACCTATCTGCAACTGTTTTCACATTATTCGAGCCAATAACGGCAAAATGACATCTTTTTTAGGGGGTACCCCTCTTCGACGCCCTCGTTCGAGGGGAACCCCTGCACCCAGTGGCACGAAATTTTGTCACGATAAACTAGCGACATTGGGGCAGCCCACAGTGAAGATTTCGTGATCCTAGCTTGCACCGTTTTGATACAGATCACGAGTGTGACAGACAGACAGACAGACAGACAGACGGACAGACGGACGGACTGACAGATAGACGCCCAGACGATGGCAAAGACGCGCGAAGCATTCTGCTTTCGCGCGTAAAATGTCAGTGTTCAGATTTACTGCTGCCACGAAGAGAAAGTTATGAACTGCCCAGAGGCGTCCTTTGATTTCATCTGCTTCTATTGAGTGTGTAGGCATATAATGTTAACTCTAGTGAGGAGCGAAAGTTTCACCTCATTTTTGCTCAGGGGAGCGAAAGTTTCAGGGAATGAAAGTTCCTGGGAACGAAAGTTCCAAGGAACGAAAGTACCAGGGAGTGAAAGTTCCATGTATGGAACGAAATCCTGGGAGCGAAAGTACGTGGGAACGAAAGTTCCTGTTACCACTACACACTACCTGTCGTGAAAATTTATGTATTGAAACATATACATTAAAGTTAAGGAAATAAACGATTAAGCACACCATTAATTATTGACGTGTTACAGCTATGATGGTGTGTCTGTTTGTCTGTCTGTTAGTTGGTTTAAACCAGGTGGGAATTTTCATGCTGTTTTGTTGCAAAATGTCTGCCGCAAGCGCAAGTCTGGCAGTGAAAGAATTTTGCAAATTGGTGAATGTGGGGCAAAAATATAGACAGACTCATTGCGTACAGTTTATAAGCCTACATTTTAGAAATATAAGATCACGGTCACGCTTTGAAACATTAGCTGAAAACTCATGGACGCTTACCAGTGATGTGGTCAGTTACACAGGCCTACACTATACAGGCTACAGCAGTTGCTAATTTGCTATTATTACTACATAATCTGATAATACTGTACTAAACAGCAGCAGATAATAATATTTATTTTCTGTAAATTTTCACGGCAGATAACACCTTGCCAGAAAAAAGTGCAAGAGAGACCTGACAAGTGTTTATCAGTTATCACGTTTGTTTTCAGCAAAGTTAACAAGCAGTGCAGTAAAAAATATCATTAGACAGACTAATATAAACATAGTAAGACATAACAACACATGACAATACCTAGATATGTGTTGAAACGTTAGATCTTTTATCAAAATAAATTACAAATAAAAAACTGACATCAAAAAACATAGAATAGCTATTACACAATTTTCAGCATTTTAGTGTCATTTTAGTGGTAAGTCTTCCGCGATTTTTGTTATACGTTTAATACCTATATTGATCGAAGACGATGTGATACTCAGTTAGTCTTAATAATGTCGGCAAATTTTCTAACAATATTAGTCTAGCGTTAAAACAGCAGACACATTTTCGCATATCATACATGGAAACATTTTTTGTTATCACAATTCGTAAGTTTAAGATTAAAATTATTAAAAGATGATTTAATAAATATAGTCAAGCTTATTGATAGAATGTGCCCTTGCCATGCGAAATATTAGCTACACAATCACTGGAATGATGATATTGAACGGCCACAAAAATTACATTACGGTGCACCGCCGGTGTATGACTTGTTAACCGCGCTATACGCAGGGCTGAAAAATTGCTCCGAAAAACAACAAGTTTCAAAAAAGGTTTTTTAAACCGTTAAAAAACGTTGAAAGTCTGGTTTTAGTTTTTTACGTTTTTACAAAATGTGAAATTTATAATATAATATTTTAATTCATACTGTAAATCGTGATTTTTGAGTTATGATTTTAATCACGTCGACCATTATGCCGTTCACTCATAAAAGGGTTTATAACGCGTTTTTCCTGGGTTGCATTTTTGTACGGTGTTCATTGGACAAAAAATCTTTTAAAAACTTAAATAACCCTTAAAAAATTAAAACATTTTTTAAACCTAAAACCTAAAAATTTTCTTTAAAAACCTAAAGTTTTCCAGCCCTGGCTATGCGTATAGGCTAATGGACCGTGCCAGTACAGTATAGGCCACTCCATATAAGAGAGTATAGTCTATTTTTTTATTCCACGATCGTTAACGATTGCTTGTGTAAGCCTGTGTTGCAGTACACTGTCGATGGACTGTACACGTTTAAGTTGAGTTATCAGCCCGTAAAATCACTGCAGACGTAGAGCTACTGACAGACAGGCAGCACAAGTGTGACGGTGGCACGAGTAGTTATTTTTCTGTACTGCTCAAACAGTAAATCGATCTATAGCATATGGGCGCTATAGCTGTCTGTATATTACAGCTTTAGTGCAGCATTTACGACACTGCTGCTGCTGCTGCTGCTGTCGTCAGTGAGTTATCAACGACCGTATGAACGCAGTCTAGCTGTGCCGCTATCTATCGGATAAACATGACTTAATATTCACAGGTAGGTCTATTTTGCAACTCAAGAATAGATAGTCATGCTTGGAATTTTACAAATAATTTGAGCTAAGCTCACGTGACGCGCGACAACAGCATTGGTCTTGCCATCTAGGCAATCAGTGTATAACAAAATAACAATGCGTCTTAAAGGAGTACTCAAATTTGAGACCTCCGTACGTAAAACTCCTTGAACCTAGGAGGTCGAAACTCAAACGGTCAAAAAATGTACCTGCTGTGGTAAAAACTTTATACGGAGGTTATTTTGGTCTAAGTTTTTCTTGCGTAATTCACTCGTGAAATGTTCGCCGTGGCCGAAATTTCAAAGTTCAAGGCCATTTGCATATACAAAAATACGTACGTAGCTACTATTTTACGTATATACAAAATGCACTGTAATTTGTATGTAGGGCCTATGGATGGAGGTTCAGGAGTTTTTTGATTTTTTGCCAAACAATGACACTAAATTATTTGGATAAAACAAAATCACTCAAAACGGCATTGCTTTACGAAAAAGATAGCATCAAAATAGGCCTACTAAAAATAAAGAAGTAATTACATTTATTAACTAGTTATAGGCGATCTTGTTATAGTTGTAGCTATGATCAAAGTTATCCCTAATCTCTGAAAACATAATCTTTGCCCTGATTCAATAATTTTACTCTTAACACTAACATCGTTAATGGCCCAACGCTATCAAAGATCGCTGCGCGAACGTACACTGTGTCTGAAAAAAGTACCCCCGACATTTTTAACTGTAACTTAAAAACCAATTAACAAATTTTAATAATTTTTGGTACCAATATTTCCGACACAACGTGCCATCAAATAACCGTTCAGTTTCCCACCTCACTCAGTGTATGCATCTGCACTACCTAGGAAAAGCAGATCAAGCAAAATATGTGTTAAAAGAAAACCTGAAAAAAACATCCCCAACATTATCAGTCGTGCCTTGAATTAAAAAAATAACAAATTTTAATAATATTTAGCAAAAATATTTCCGACACAACTGGCTATTATATAAATGTTTTAGTCTCCACCTTACCCAACGTCTGCTTTTGCACTACCTGGAGAAAGCATATCAAGCATAATACGTGTTACAAGAAATCTGAGCTAATGCTCATAAGACGCGGGAAAGCCTATAGCAGTTCCTGTTCGCAAGTAATCTTGGTCTATCGCTATCCATTTCGTCGCAATTCAGACTTTTGCAGCCAAAAATCGCCAAAAAATCACTAAAAACTAATATTTTCAAAGTTCAAGGTCATTTAAGGTCATCGATGTTGACATTTCTAAGAAGCTCGTCGCTAGTGCTTGTTATGATAAACAGCACGTCTGTGCATATCTGCAACTATTTTCACGCTAGACAAGCCAACAACGGATAAATAACCACTTTTTAGAAGGGTACCTCTCTTTGATACCTGTTTGCGCAACCATCCTTGAACGTAGCGAGTTCAAACTTGGACCGCTAAAATCTACATTCAATGCTGAAAATTTCATATGCGGGTTGTTTTGGTCTATCTCCAGCCATTTTGGCGCAATTTATTCTTGAAATGCGTGTCACAGCCCGAAATCGCGAAAAATTCACTAAAACCCGCTATTTTGGGGGTTCAAGGTCATTCAAGGTCATCGATGTTGACATTTCTAAGAAGCTTGACGCCAGTGCTTGTTATGATGAGAGCATGTTTGTGCTTATCTGCAACTATTTTCATGTTAGACGAGCCTATAGCGGTAAAATAACGCGTTTTAAGGGGGGGGTGACCTTCTTTCGCCCCCTCGTTCGAGGGAATCTCGTTTACCCAGCGGAATGAAATTTTGTCACGAAATACTAGAGACAATAGGCTATCACACGGTAAAAACCCGAAATTTCTATCTCACTTCGTCTTGAATTGATACCGGGTCGTGACGGACAGACAGACGGATAGACCGATCGAATTACCGTAGCTAATACGCGCTATAGCTATGCTAGCTCTCGCGCGTAAAAATGAATGAAAAAAACGTCAATAAATTCCATTCATTCTAATTTTGTCGGCCCAACAGCAGGTCTTGCAGCTGTGTCTACAAAAAATTATCAAAATCTAGCAATTGGTTTTCAAGTTACAGTCGAAAATGTCGGGGATACTTTTTGAGACACAGTGTACAATCATGAAATGGGCGCATCGCTGTCTCAAGACAGCGCAGATTTGATGATTGGCCTACACGCAACATTTATATACGGAGAGCAGTGATGTTAGGCCTGTATTGTCTAGTTCTAGGCCTGTCGTTGTAGACTATTTGTTACAGCAAGATGTCTGCGGTGACGCACATCGGCCGAGGCCCTTCGTCACCAGCAGCCGTTAGAGCGTCCAGTCTTGAGGCTGAGAAGCTGGCACAACGCAAGGCGCGGTGTGATTACTGCAAGACGGCGACCAGATTCGTTCTATCAACCATCGGCCTGTGCGTTGTCGTCGCACTCTACGCTGTCGTCGGCGCGTTCATCTTCCAGACTCTTGAACAGACCAACGAGAAAGAAGAATGCATCCAGGCAATTCTGTCCAATTTCGCCTATATATCGAATCGTTACAATTGTGTATAGTTGAATTTTTCAACGTTGATAAGTAATTGTTCTTACGCACTGAAAAGATACGCTCAGGCCTTCTCGAGTCTCGCCTGTCTTTTTCTTCCTATTTTCCCCTGCTTCTTTTGTAGGGCCTACTTTCGTTATTTCCCTACTCTGCCTTTTCTTTTATTCTCGTTCCCATTAAACTCTCCTTATAGGCCTATTATACAGTTTTTGCCCGATGACTACGGGTTATTTAAAATTTTTCGACATTTTAATGAACTTTTTATGTTTCTTTTTTACGCACGAAAGCAGCTACTGCTTTCAGCGCGTCTTAGCCATCGCAATTCTGTCTGTCCGTCTGTCTGTCACACGGGTGGATCAGTCAAAGCGGTGCAAGCTAGAATCACCAAATCTTCACCGTCGGCTGCCTGGAAGACTCTAGTTTCAGGAACCGTAAAGCTTTTCCATAAATTCGAAGGGGATCACCACGACCGAGGGCGCTAAATGAGAGGGGGTAGGGAAAATTTGCGATTTTTGGCCAATAAGTCGCTGTATCTCAGTAACGGTGCAAGATAGGCCTAGAGTCTAGGTTACTATTAATCAGTAACCACTAATAGGAAGTCGTACATTAACTCTCGATTGGCGCCAAATTCAATGACTTTGAATGACCTTGAATAACAAAATAAGGGGGTTTATGGATTTTTTTGGCGATTTCGGGCTGCGACACAAGTCTGTATCATTCCCAAGATGGCGCCATGGAACTATCGTTATGCGATCCAGATAGAGAATTTAATATTTGTATATTAACTTAACGTGAACACCCCAATTTTTAGCTAAACTACTGAACCGGAACTGCTATAGGCTTTCGCGCGTCTCGTGAGCATTAGCTCAAATTTCTTGTTTCGTTTAGATGGACCTACAGGGTGGGCCAATAATGGCACCAATTTTTGTACGTTTTACAACTTCATTATGTATTGACCGATTTTAAAAATTCTTTCACCGTCGAAATCAGGAAAAAAATTGTAATACCATTATTATTATAGATCCCACCATACCTGAAGTGTGTTGCTACACTACCTTGTGAAATGTTAGTGTGTTATAGCAACATATGAAAACAAAACAACTTCTATAACAGCACATTGTAATAAATTAACAACAGAAAACAACGTGTTCGATGTCTCAATTAGCCTATTGTCTAAAGTCAACTGTCACATTTTGCAGTTTTTCAATATGTCTGCCTTGTTGTCGGACGCCAAGCCGGAAACGCCACTGACCAAAAGGCGCGATCAGCGAAATGCTGCGGCAGTTTCCCCCACTCTCATAGTCACAAAATTAATTACACGTATAAACAAATAAAACTTTCCAAAAATACTGACCTTATGCCAATGACGTCAGTGATAATGTCGCTAGGCACAGGCATAAGAAAATGTACAAGTGAGCAAAATGTTTAAAAAGCAGGTCGTGGTGTTTTTATAAGACACAAAGTAGTGTAGCGACACACTTGAAGTGTGGTAAGATCTATAGTAATAGTAATATTACAAATTTTTTCTTGATTCTGACAGTGGAAAAAAATGTGAAAATCGGTTGAGATTTAGTAAAGTTATGACATACAAACAAGTAATTTGAGCAAAGCTTATGAAACGCGCGACAGCTTATAACAGTTCCTGTTCGCAGGATGCCCTGGTCTTAGTGGTCTATCTCTATCTGTTTTGTCGCAGTTTACTCTCAAAGTGTGCGTCGCAGACGAAAATTGCAAAAAAAACTCTAAACTCGCCGTATTTTGACGAAAATCGCAAAAAAACTCTAAACTCGCCGTATTTTGAGGGTTCAAAGTCACTCAAGGTTATCGATGTTGACACCACTAAGAAGCTCGTCACTAGTGCTTGTTATGATAAGCAGTATGTCTGGGCCTATCTGCAACCGTTTTCACGCTACACGAGCCATTAGCGGCAAAATAACCACTTTTTAGGGGGTACCCTTTTTTAAATGTTGCCTGCGCCTGCCTCTTTGAACCTAGGTATCCGTGCTTGGACTGCTAAAATCTACGTTTAATGCTGAACATTTCGTACTCAAATTGTCTTGGTCTATCTCCAGCCGTTTCGGTGCAATTCACTCTTAAAATGTGTGTCGCAGCCCAAAATCGTGAAAAACTCACCAAAACCCTTACTTTGGGGGTTTAAGGTCGTTCAAGGTCATCGATGTTGACAAGTCTAAAAAGCCCGTCACCAGTGCTTGTTATGACGCAGCAAGACTGTACCTACCTGCAACCGTTTTCACACTATACAAGCCAATATCGGCAAAATAAAAAGTTTTTGTGGGGATACCCCTGTTTGACGCCTTCGTTCAATGGGAACCCCTAACCCAGGGACATGAGATTTTGTCACTAAAAACTGGAGTCCTTGCGGCAGCCCACAGTGAACATTTTGTGATTTTAGCTTGTACCGTTTTGATAGAGATCACGAGTGTGACAGACACACTGACGCACGGACGGACGGACAGACGCCTAGGCCATGGCTAAGACTCTCGAAGCATAGCTGTCGCGCGTAAAAATGGTGCCAGTTTTTTTGGCCCCCTCTGTACAAGTGTTAAAGTTTGAGCAGTCAGTTCAGATCGCGTTACACGTTAATGCGAGAGTGACAGCGAGACGCTGCAAGCGATCGATTAGGACGGAAATCGATAACTGTTATATTACCTCGAATATAGCCATTATAGCCATTGTGCAGTCAAAGGAGTGCAAAGTTTACGTTTTTTGGAACTACTTGCGTGGGCACTATGTGAACATGTTGTACCGGTATACACTGCAACTGTCATGCAACAGCAGAAATGTACTATAACCCATAGACTCGCGTTTTTGATGATTTAATGTGTGTGCGATTATTGGGGATTTTCCGCAGTGCAAAATAAGCACTTAAATTTAGCAACAAGCTAAAAATATGGTAGTAGAAAGCGGCGATTAATTAGTAACAGTTTTTCTTTCTTTATTTTGTGGACAGATAAATGAGGAAAGTGTCGCACTTTTATTGATGCAGTATACATAAACGCTGAGGCAAGGCAGTAAGGCAATAAACTATTGTAAAACTTTTTATAAACACAAAATAACTCCGCTCCAAAAGCTATCGCTTCCGGGCGGACTAATAAAACTTAACTTGACACAAAACAACTAACAGCTGTTCAGTGTTGGATGTTGATGTAGCGAAAATCTGCGAGACTATAATTGTCTGTTATATCAAACACGCACCCGTACGCAAGTGATGAGAAATGAGTAGCCTGGCTAATCAACATCAACATCTATTCACAAAACGTTCGATCAGAAACGGTGACGTTCGTATCCTGTCCTGTCGTTTTTAGGCGATGAACAGATACATCCCGATGGAGAACGCGACGGTCAGTAAATTGTGGGGCATCACTTCTAGCTTCAACGACGACGACGACGAGGAATTGGCGCTGGCCGCGTTCAAAGCGCAGATCCAGAAGTTCCGTGACGACGTTCAGGCGCTCAAATACGACGGATCTAACTGCAGCCAGATGGGCGAGGTCGGCGGCCCGGAGTATCAGTGGAACTTCCCGGGATCTCTTCTTTTCTCCATCACTGTGTTCACTACCATTGGTAAATTGTGCAGGTTTTACTGTTCTTTTTAAAAAGTGTCTTTTGTATTCTACTATCCGTCACCGTGGTAAGATACGCTTCGAAAACACACAGTTATCAAACTTCATGTTTTTGCGAGCGACATAGAATCTAAAACATGGCAGTGGTACGCCACAAAAAGAAAGGAAAGAAATACTTGAAGACTTCGTGTTTTAGATTTAACATAAATAAAAAATAAAATGTTAGTATTGGTATAATACGATGCAATAATATATTTGACTCATAGTTAGGATCCGGCAAAGTGTCAAAACGTGTCCGAGTAAATTTGTTCTCTGCGTTGATAACCCGTTGATAACGTGAACACAATTCGCGACGCTAGATGCACTCAATTTATAAATTATAAATAGCGTCTTCTGTGCGAGATTAGCTATAAGACAGTGTGGTAGGTGTTAATAATGGTAACGCTCTTGATGAATTGCTCTAGAACTGTGCGAATTATGGGTAATATCGACACACGCCTTCTGTGCACAAGACGGACGATCGATGTTAATAGCAACTATGACGAACCACAATTCAACCCTTTTGTAGCGCGACATATGCATACAGTATATCTTCTCATAGTGCTCGCCCGTGCGCTATATCATAAACAAATAGCACATTCATATTTTCACAATCGTCGAAGAGTGCGATTATCGCACGCGAGCGCCATGGCCATTAACAGTAGATGTGCCTAAAAGTATTAGACTCCTAGTTGATTTTATCGCATACTCCAAGAGCAGTTCTAAACGCATCTATAAACATTATAGTTTGGTGTGTCGCTTTGCGTATTCATTGCACATGGATCATCCGGTAGAAACGATCAGTGACTATGGATGTGCCATAGACGCGCATCAGCTGACCCAGCACTTCCGGACTTGATGGTGGTGTCTGTCGTGGGTCGGTCGTCGTCGTGGCGACGCGGCCAACAGTTCGATGAAACGGATCGTTGTGCGGAAGTGCGTCAGCCAGCCCACGTGCCCTGTCCCAATCAATCGTCGCGCACTGTAGCCCCCCCCCCAACCAAGCTGCAACTCGGCTTCGAGTCGGCTACATTGATTTGCGACGTGCCGTTTACCCCGCTCGGCGTCGCAGTCACACGCCAGTGAGCACGGACACCGGCGCTTCTCTTTCTGTTTACCGTTCAGCTGCTGTAGCGGCGACTCGCCCGAAAAACAACATCTGTCAAATCGACCGACGCACGCATGCACAAGAATACAACACAACAGAAGAGAATACCACCCGCACTACTATATCTGCAGAGATGTTTATGGCAAGCAGCACGGCGATTACCCAAATAACGATCGATACGATTCGATGAATTACACGTTGTTGGACTTGGACGTCGCATAAATCTGATCATAATTTAATGCGCTCTATATGCATTTCCAGTATAAGTTTTGTACTGAGTTGTATTTCAAGGGCTTGTTTCTTGAGCGCAGCGGAAAAACAAAAAATAGCCAAAAAGTATGCCAATAAACCTAGTTACTAACCTGCAATTGCGAGATACACTGTATGCGAGAACAAAAATTCGTCGACGCTATCAGTATTTTTTGCCCGTAAGCAATAAGATCAAAATTTTTTAACTGCTACTATTTAAATTTTTACATGAGCAGAAAATGCTGCATTTGAAAGAAAACTTTCTTAAAGCAACGCTCGTTTTGATAATATTTTATTGCTTTTTTACGTTGAAAATAATAAGTTGTCTATCGACAGGTATTAATATCGGTCAATAGTACATGTGCTGTGAAGCTCCTATTGCCATTAATGTCGTTTTCTTGGTTTTTAAAATGTATTATCAGATTTAAAGAATGTGTTCTTTTTTCGAGTTTTAACGAAATTTGCGAAATGCTTTTTCTTTAAAACAGGGAGTGATCAAAATCAGTGTTTTAGTAAAAAATTACTAAGTTAAATAGTAGTTCACAAACTTCAAGAATAGCACATTTGAAAGAGAACTCGGTATAGAAATTAAACTACGAAATTTAAACTTTGACTTTTAAAACTATTGATTTTGCACCTGTACCGTAAAAATAATAGTTTTATAGTATGTTAAAAACATTCGTTAAAACTAGTATAATCAAATGACAATTCTGTCACGGCATAAAGCAACTATAGCATTAACACTAAATGGTGATCACATAAAATGTGGCCTATTGGGAAGCAAACTGATGCGTTAACCTATTTGAAGAAAGTTTACCGTGTCCACATGTAGTCTTAAAATACATGCAATGCAATGTAGTTGTACACGCTTTGATTTTTAGCCGACCGTACTTAAGTAACGGTCGAGCTATTGGTACGGTTGTCGTCCGTCTGTTCGTCTGTCTGTCGTCGTCGTCGTCGTTGTTTATCACGTGGCTAAATAGGATAAATAGGGTTTAGGTTGCTACTGATCACTAATAGGAAGTTCAATATTGGCTTTTAAATGATATAAAAAATCATTGACCTTGAATGACCTTGAAGGGTCATAAGGCACTATGGTATGCCAATCGTGCGGTATTGTGGCTAGACGCTAAGTCATTTTTAAGTAGGGGATCGGCGATAGTATCATGGGATAGGGGCCGGGCTCTGGCTACTACCCTTAGGCTGTCAATAGTAACCGTGTTTTCATCTGCAGCGGTTTGGCCGCAATTTTTAATCGAAAGTTTCAAGTTATAAGTATCGGAAACATTAAGATAAGACAAAGGTTGCTATTAATCATCAACAGAAAGTCGCATATTGGTTTTCAAATAATAAGAAAATCATTGACCTTGGAGGCTTGGACGACTTTGAAGGTCACTGACAACCAGTACGGTCCGCCATCCTAGCGACAGATGGGCTTCTTGTTTCAAGGTTTGGACTATATTGTAATGTTTTTGTCGTTGTTCGCTGCAGGTTACGGTAACATTGCGCCTAAGACGTTCTGGGGTCGGTTGGTTTGTATTTCGTATGCGCTCATCGGCATACCGATCATGCTGCTTTGTCTGGCAAACCTCGGAGAACTGATGGCCGACATCTTTCGCTTCATCTACGCCAAAGTCTGCTGCTGCGGCTGCTGTCGATGCTGCAAAAAGCGCGGTGAGTGAAAATATTCATTGATCATGCCGGTGATATATATCTTTTTGGCTTGCATTTGTCGTTGGTTGCATTTAACATTTTTGTCAGATGTTGCTTCTAAAATTGATGCAAATCGAGAAAGTTTTATGCGCGAGAAATGTGAAGGAGGTCGGTCAACTTCGCAGCTCGACTCGCCAGTCGTTCTGTACGTTAATTTCATAATGTCCGTTCTATAATTTGAATGAAGCAAATTTTCTATACCGCTAAGCTTCCAAAAGTTAAAAAGTTCGCCTCGTGTCTTCCCTGATCATAGGCTCCCCCTGGATCTCACTGGAGGCTTCGCCTTAGCTCCCCCTCTATAGACTCGCGCTCCGTGCTCGCCATCTGCAGGATGTGTTCACCCAATATTTTTGGACCTGGTGACGTCCCTACTTGGCATTACGCTACATAACAAAGTAAAAGAACTTATCAATGTGAAAACTTCTGACTCCACTTAACCAAATGTCAGTTTTGTGTTATCTTAGAAACTAAATCACCGTCGGATGCGAACGTGAGCGGAACGACGTCTCAATCGACTACGTCGCCGGAGTCTTGGAGAGACCGCTATACAACGCAAAGAAACGCAGTTGCACCGTCGCCGACAGACACTCCAGATATCAGTCAGTATCAGACCTGTGTCATCTCGTAGCGCAGGTTAGAGGCCGCATTACGGGTCTTGCCTGTCCGTCTGTCCGTCCGTCTCTCTGTTTGTATGTGCCGTGCCGGTTCCTAACTCGAAAAAAGACGTAAAAACAAAACAAAATTGGCGTAAACGTTTTTCGCGGGAGAAGTAGGCCCTAACTGCATGGTGTGCCGTTTTTCTGTTCAATAAATTTTTGTCACCGAGCGGACGTTAAAAGTCTCCCTAAAATGACGGCTGTCTCTCGTATAAATGCTATAGGTTGGCGGATCGCGCGCAGGCAACTTCATCTGCTGCACACTAGGCGTAGTGCAGTGGCGAGTGCGCATAATCAGGCGGACAGCGTGGCATCTTTGCTTGTTTTATTGGTGCTTGTAGAACGGCAAGCCGGCAGAAGCGATACACACAACTTTTAAATACGGTGCCAATACACGAGCTCTTCGGCTATAGAAAAAAGCGCGTAATCCGTATATACGAAGCAAACGAAAACAAATAAAATAAACTTCAAGACTGTTCTGTACGTTCGCTTTGTGCACGCCTTAACTCTTCTCTGGTTTCTTGCTTGTTGCAGTCGATGACGATGATGAAGATGATGACGACGACGAAGACGACAAAGTAAGCGTTCCACTCACTGTGACCATGTGCCTGGTCGCCGGCTACGTCTTCATGGGGTCTCTGCTGTTCGGCGTCTGGGAGGGCTGGGACTGGCTCGGGTCCGCCTATTACTGCTTTGTTACCATCTCAACGATCGGTTTCGGCGACTTGGTGCCGGGCGGCAAAAGTTTCCGATCAGCAGCCGCCAACCTCAAGATGATTGCTGCTGCTGCCTACATCATCTTCGGCATGGCGATCATGTCGATGGCTTTTAACCTTATTCAGGTACAGCACTGACTCAGCAAAACGACTATGATCATTCGCACTCGCCGCGTTACTTTACAAGTAGCCCAGCTGTCCCCTAAGACTTACCCGTTTGACAGGTAAGCCTACATTTATTACAGACAGATAGACAGACAGACGACAGACGGATGACAACCATGCCAATAGCTCGACCGTAACTCGAGTACGGTCGGCTAATAATGCGGCCGTCTTAATAGGCCGCATTATACGAATCTTGCTTGTCTGTCTTTCTATTTGTGTGTCCGTCCGCCCCGTACAGGCTCATAACTAAAAAACAAAAAATCGCACAAAAACTGAAATTAGTGTGACCCTTCCGCAGGGGACGGCCGGGTGATATGTCGGCACTGAGCTGATACGTTTCTAGCTGTATTTGTTGTCGTTTCTATGAGCACATTGAACTTTGTGTTTTACCGTTAATTTTCGACTAGGACGTAACAGAGTCCGCGAAGAGTTTACATTAATCGCTGCAAGCTTGTATAAACGGATTCTTTGGCACAGTTTTGTAAACACGAGTTCTAATTGAGTAGGACTGCAAACATAGAAGTTTTGCCATCATGTAAACTGTTACATCGAAAACTCGTACCGTTGTACTGCAATGGATATGTTTTGAAACGAGCGTGATTTGATTTGACTTGACTTGATGTAACACGAAAAGCGAGCGTGTAATATTACAATAAAACTTCATCAAGAAATGAATAATCTCAATGCTTACTTACATTTGTGGTGCCACGACCAGAAGCCAGACGGTTTAATGTAAAAGTGGACTTTTAATTGACAATTTGACGTACAACATAACTTAGCGCTGTCTAGTATTATAGGCGGACGACCGCAGGATAAATCGGCACTGTGCCGAGATAGTTTTCTAGTTTGACGCACGGTATAGGTCGTTGACAGTCGAGCAATGCTTGTCTGTCTGTATCGCAGGAAGAGATAGTGGCGAAGTTTTCCTGGTTAGGTCAGAAGCTCGGCCTGACCTGCAAGCGGAAGGACGATGATGACGTCGACAGACTGGATGACGCTGATGGAATGACGTCATCTTCTGTCGCTGGACCAAGCGCCCAGCCGTCATCCGTAGCTGCCACCGGCTTCCCGCCGGCTCACCGGCCGGCTGACCCCTTGTTCAACACGCCGATGCCCGTCTACGCAGTCAGTGGTGGTCGAATGTACCCGAGGTACGGCGGTGGCGGACCCGGGGAGACGAAGGCGACCGGACTCAAACCCGGGGAAGACTCACCGCTGACCAAACGAGCTGCTGCCGTACTGGTCGCAGCGTCGCCAGCCAACAAATACTAAAATTAAACTAATTGAACTTGAATTTGACTGAGGCGTCGATCTCTGTCCAACATTGGGCGGACAGAAAGGGCTACGAGGATTTCCGGGCTCTGCGGCCAAACCCTGGCCGCAGACGATTTTAGCGCAGTCTTTGCCGTAAAAACGACTTTTCTGACGCAAAAATAGGGCAGCTGTCGTTAATTCCAACTCAAAACTCCTCCACTTTTCGGGAACAAAGTCGTTGTTCGCCGCCGAAAGTTTTGAAATGGACATGTCCCCCTGTGGCCTGTTCCTATATGGTTTGCCCCCTATGAAGTTGTTACCGGTATGTATTGTACACAGTTTTGCGTACACCGGCATCGCTACTGTACATGTTGGTCTGAGTATATATACGCATTACACAACAACTGACAGTTCTATTGCTTATCATCATTGTCTTTTGATAACAGGCTTAACACCGTTGTATTTTATCTTGGTCCGCCGAACGTCACAAATGTGCAAACGGCAAATTTCGATGTGATTTATTTTAAACACTGCTAATGATTATTTGTTTTATGCGCATTCAAAATGTGTCGTTTTGTCGGGCTGATGAAGTGAAGTGTCGCACACTTTCAATGAATATAAACAGTAACTTACTGGTAAATGTGATGCACTGTGCTGCACAAACATTAGTCGTAGTCTGTACGTGCCAATCAGCTTTCACCCGTCGCTACATAATGCGCATGTTTGTTATTACGCAATTAGGAACTGTAATTACAAGGTGGTCAAAAAGTAGTGATGTTTAATTCTCCATGTGTAAGCGTCATCACGTAAAAGACGTGCATTTATTTGTTTTTTGGACCACCTTGTATTTTTTTGCAGAACGCAAGGGTAAATCAGTTTACATTACTAGCTGTCGATAGTTTGATCCATCTGTGTACGTGCTGTTCATCTTGTCACTAAGTAGCCTACACATCATTCTGTAATTGCAATTTTCTAGTAGCTGTGTCAAAAAAAACTAGAAGGGACTCATAGAATGCACTATATAGGCTGAACATTGTCGCAAAACATTATATAACAGTCTCTAACTTTAATACGTTTATATTATATTAAATATTAACCGATTTGCGGAATTTTTTCACTAACAAAATCACTGGTAAACTTCAAAAACTCAAATACTCAATGCTAAACCTCATGGCAAACGCACTGTAAAATACAGCCAGCTCATTTATTACTTTGCAATTCACTTATTTTGAAGCTGACTAATATTTTACAGGGTATGTAGCGAAGCGTTCTAGGTGTAATGGAATCGTGCGCGTTACAAATAGGCTAAGTGTGTATGGCACCCGTAACAGCATCTATGTAAATAATTATGTACAATTATCTACAGTATCTGGCGGTTATTGAGAATATTGTTGCACAGTGAAGCAGCGTGAGTGATGAAATGTTGTTTCGTGAAAATGTTTAGTTTTCATGTGAGTTCAAAAACGATATTAGTTAGTAAATTAAATAACTGCAAATTGCAAAAGTACCAGAAATACTAGGCCTACTCTTTGACTGGTAGCGCTGCGTGAGTAATAGCAATCGAGCAAACATCGAACAGCTAGCTCGACGTTCTATGGTAATTAGCATGCTAATTAGGACGGCGGGCGGGTTGTAATTGGAAGGCCTATATAACACGTAATTAGCTGTGGGCTAAGAGCCTAAGCCTAGACCTACATTTGAGCCAGAGGGCGGGGTTTCAATAGGCCTGTTGAGCCAGCTCGATGTTTGCTCGACGTTTGCTCGATGTTTGCTTCGTATAGGCTATGCTTTATGGTTACAATATTCGACCGCACTCGGCTTCCTGTGCGTGTTTGTAATTAATGTGAACAAAATATCTCCAAAAGTTCTGAACTGATTTGGACATTTTTGGAGAAAACTGAATGCACCTCTGGTTATCGACTATTACTGTGCATTATAGGCTATGTTCATTTTTACGGGCAGATGTAACTTGTAAGTATTATGAATTTGCCTTTCCGACCCAAAGGACAAAATATTATATCGATTTTGATTCTTATAGGGGCCTAATGTATAGCTCTAATAACAATGTCATAATTGTACTTGTGTTCTTAAAATAAACGAATAAATGAATAAAATGTGGCATAGAAACAGAGATCAACTTTGTGCGGATTTAATCGAAGATCCGAATTTTTTGGTGGTTTATATTCCAGGATTATATTATTACTAAAAGATAAGGCATACAAACTGACATCTTACAATGTATCCGAACGATTCATGAATAAATTTTGATACATCTTGGATAGGTTGAGAGTGGCACCAGGGAACAATCGATTAGATTATTGTAGCAGACAAGACCCAGATGCGAAAAAAATATCCGCCAGAGGTCGGGACTGATAAGTCTTTTTCCTTAGAACATTTCTACTTATACTGGTATAGGTAAACAAGCGAATCTACTACGTATTTTAACGGTTTGACGCTTGGCGCAATTATGAAGCGCATAACATTTTACAATAATAAAAACGAGATAAATCACAACGTCTGAAAACACTGAGAATCACATATGCAAAAAATAAAAACAGTTAAATAACAAAGATAACATGTAAAAATCGAAAAAGTAGTCCAGTTTAAAACGCTTTAACCCCGGGTGTACTCTGGTACAAACTTACTGTCGTGATATAATGGTGATAATGATAATAATAAAAATAATAATAAAATAGCAATTTATAACGCGCACAATGTCAGCAAGCCGAATCAGAAGCGCCGAAAGAAAGCGGTATCGGTTTTTCGGATATTGGCTAAGACGCCTGCACTGTCGGTCTCAAAACCCGTCGAAGATATGTCTTTATGTTCGTCGAACAACCCACGATTGTATACGTTCGGATAATAACAATGTCGAGGGTAGATGGTGATCTATCGCTATTGTTCGTGAATTGCTCAATATCCTCGTTGCACATCACGAAGCGCCGCAAGCTGCAGCGTTACTTCCGCGACAATATTCGGCGCATCGTAAGATGAGTATGAACACAATAAAAGCTACTTCTATAACACAGTGGCAGCGTAAAATATTTTCTACATAAGATATTTTAAGATATTTTGTAGCTATTCATGCCATGTTGTTATAGAACAACAAAATAAGCTTACTAGACATTCGCTCACACCATTACTAAATCTAGAAATTTTGTTTTACAGGTATGCTATGCATTGCGTAGACACTCTCAAGAATACATTAGCCTATGTCTTAAATATGGTGTTGATGTTGGTTCTTGTTCCGTAAGTGCTATTTGTTCTGCAGTTGTGAGTAATTTTGATTCAGTTGTCAAGGTGCCTGGTGCTTGCTAATGTGTCTGTTTATTTTTCTCTTCTCTTTTTGTTAAGTTTGTCATATTGTCATGTAGTTGGTATTCTAGCTATTTTAGTTTATATTTTAATTAACTTCATAATGCCTGTTTGCTATTTAGTTTAAATATCACCAACTAGTCGTCTTTCTATGAGACATCTATCTTGTAATTCATCTAAGCTTGGCTTGATCCTGACAATCTGGGAATTAGTCTCAGAAGGTAGCCTAACGGGTTCGTATCCAG
>Ga0056128_1003935_pt1 | contig 18486 bp, 12 predicted proteins | sample WorMetLIZISLAND2_FD_71113 | JGI IMG/M metagenome (GOLD analysis project Ga0056128, IMG submission 71113) | Marine gutless worms symbiont microbial communities from Max Planck institute for Marine Microbiology, Germany - Olavius geniculatus... ... | reverse complement strand
TTCACACCGCAAATAGCGGTGCCGACAGCATCACCTCGCCGACAGCATCAACCGTGCAACTGACGTCATCACGTCACGTGACCCCAAAAGGTCAAACTCGTGACCCCATTATCTTTGAGGTGTCATACCTCCATAACGGTGCTAGGTAGACGCATGGTCACTATGGACAAGACCATGCGTCTATCTAGCACCGTTATGGAGATATAGCCTATATATATTTCACTTATTTGTCGAGAAGCCTCCCTTGTGCAGATTCACATGAAATTTTGCATGAGGGGTCATCTAGCCGACGTAATCAACATTGTCAAATTTTATCTTAATCAGATCAGGGGTTTTGATTCTGTGGGGGTCGAAGTTTTGGTTTTCCCATAGGAAAGAAAAGTCGCCGTTAACACATGGCTTAAACTACCGTTCAGCCTGTGATATGGCCGTTTGAAGTTCTTCCAGGGAGGCTCTTACAGGAACAGAGGTCGTCGATGGTCGGTCGGTCTTCAATATTACACTGATCTTATATATTACTCCTCTTCGCTGCGTTAGAAACGTAGCGCGCGAGGAGTAAAAAAATAAACAGACACTTGGTTAAGTAACAGATTTGTACACTTTACAGCGTTCTCAGCTTAGTTTTTTTTCTATTCGTTAAATGTTTCAACTGCTTTAGGCCTATCTTGTTTCCTGGTGTAACCAAGAGTTGGTGGATTGGTTGGTTGATGTATATGCAGAAAACGGAGCTATTGTTTCAGGACATTATAGAACTTGCACGCAGAGATCCTTCGGACGAGAAAACCGAACTGATTAATCTACTGCTCGGTGAATGCGAACTCGTTGAACTGGTGCAGAAAATGTGGAGAAAACTCTTCACCGCAGAACGTCTCGAGCAGATGAACGATTTGCCTGATCACTTATTCTCGTCTCTTGCAGTAAGTAAACATTTCGCGCTTCTGAATAAAACCGCAAGCAACTTTGGACATCGGCACGACATAAATGCGGTTATCCTCTCAGCTGCCGAGGGTCGCGGCGTTCACAGGAAACTAGGCCTATTGTGTAGTCGGTGCTAAAGTCGTCTGATACGCGTGATCTGCCAGCCGTAATTACGAGGGGCGTTCAAAAAGTTTTGCAAGTCGATATGTTGCACTGAAAAACTTTTCGAAAATTATGCACCAATAAAACGCACGTTTCTCTTAAACATGTATGAACCTAAAGCGTATATGACGTCATTGTAATGTATGACGTCATAGATGTGCGTTTTATTGGTGTATAGATATTAAAAACTTTTTTAGTCTAACATATCGACTTGCAAAACTTTTTGAACGCCCCTCGTAACAGTGCCGTCATGGCAAAAGGTGAGGGCAGAAAGCATTGCCTTCCCTAAATATCGGGCTGTTAAATAATTGTCGAAAAATATCTTTTTCTTGTCAAAAAATTTGCATTCAAAATGCCAATTTTGCAGCTCTCTAGTGAAATCAAAAAATAAAATTGAAATTTTAAACATTTATCATCTGCAGCGTTTGTCTTAAAATCGCCTACTTTTTTAAATTCACGACGCTTTTGGTAATTACGAAAAGTACGGGACGCATGTTAAATTTGATTTGCATTAGGCCTATAAATTGTGCAACAAATAAAATCCTTTAAAGCTATAATTTATACTTTTACAGTTCTCTAAAGATTGTTTATTAAAAAACCTAAAATACTCCATTTATTCCAACTGATTTTTCGTCCCTGATCGGTATTGATACTAATATTCAATATATTCAATAGCTGTTTAGCTGTAATCTGTTTTATTTAGGCGCTTATTTGTTTGTTTGCTTCGTTTCAGTTAATGTGGACCATTACGAACAGGTGCGAGGAAGCAAGCCAGCGTGTCATAAAGACTAATCTTCACGCCTCGATGCTGGAAAATCTCAGCTGGAAAATGTTTTCGGCGGAAACTCTCGCTGCAACTCTGGAGCAATCGAGAGCAAAGAAATACTTCGTGCGAGCTCAGATCAACATTTTGCATAACGTAGCCAGAACTGATATGGCTCGTAGCGCATTCAGAAAGTGCCACGCTGTGGACGCCGTGCAAAAGTTTCGCGAAGTCAAAGACGATCCGGTTATTCATTTGTTTGTTGTCTGATTAATTATTATCAGTGTAAAAAACGGATTAAGTACCGGTATATAAGCTTTTTGAGATCGTCAGAAACAAAATCTGATGACCCATTGAGTCGACCGTTAAGTTGTCTGCTGACCCTTTGCTACAAGGTGTCTGTCGGTCATCCGTCTCTAATAGGGTGTTTACACGATCCAGCAAACTTTCAGCAAAGTTCCAGCAAACGTCCAGCAAAAAACCAGCTGGCCTGTTAGAACCCCGCTGCCTATCAGCTGTGGGCTAAGCCGTAGGCAGGCCTAAGCTTAGCCCACAGCTGATAGGCCTACGTGTTATAATGGCTTTCCAATATGCCTATCACCAGTATCATTAATATTTAAATATGTGGTTACAACACCCCCGTCCTCCTGATTACCATAGAATTTCCAGCTAGCTGGATGAAAGCTGGATCGTGCAAACACCCCATAACGGATGTATTGTGGCCAACCGGCAGGTTTTGAGAGAAATCACTTTACACGAATATTAGCCCTGTGAAAATTAAAAAGTAACTTAAACATGCAAAATTTGAGCTATGTAATGCAAAAGGAACATTTTCATATTTGAGGTTGAATAGAAAGGTAAGAACAAGAAATCTGAGCTAATGCTCATGAGACGCGCGAAAACCTATAGCAGTTTCTGTTCGCAGGTAATCTTATACCCCGTTTACACGATCGAGCAAACGTCGAGCAGACATCGAGCAAACATCAAGCAGGCCTGACGGAACCCCGCCTCCTGGCTCAAATGTAGGCTTAGGCTTAGCCCACAGCTGATCACGACGTGTTTTGTAGGCCTTCCAATTACAACCCGCCCGCCCTCCTAATTAGCATGCTAATTACCATAGCTCGTCGAGCTAGCTGGATGAATGCTAGCAAACATCGAGCAGACGTCGAGCAGACGTCGAGCAATTAGCACATGTATTTTGAATACATTTGCTAGACGTTTGCTTGATGTTTGCTCGATCGTGTAAACGGGGTATTAATCTATTTCCATCCATTTCGTCGCAATTCACTTTTTTGCAGTCAGGAATTGCCAAAAAATCATTAAAATCCCTATTTTTAGGGTATAAGGTCAATCAAAGTCATCAATGTTGACAGTCCTAAGAAGCTCGTCGCCAGTGCTTGTTATGTTAAGCAGCATATCTGTGTCTATTTGCAACCATTTCTACGCGCGAGAGCTAGCATAACTATAGCGCGTATTAGCTACGGTAATTCTGTCCGTCTGTCCGTCACGACTCGGTACCAATCCAAGACCAGGTGAGATAGAGATTTCTCGTTTATACCGCATGATAGCCTATTGTCTCTAGTATTTCGCGACAAAATTTCTTCCCGCTGGGTAAAGGGGATCTCCTCGAACGAGGGGACGAAATAGGGGCACCCCCTTAAAACGTTATTTTACCGCTATAGGCTCGTCTAACGTGAAAACGGTTGCAGATGAGCACAGACATGCTGCATATCATAACAAACACTAGCGTCGTGCTTCTTAAAAATGTCAACATCGACCGCGTGGAATGACCTTGAACCCCCAAAATAGCGGGTTTTAGTGAATTTTTTGCGATTTCGGGCTGCGACATGCATTTCAAGAGTGAATGGCGTCAAAAAAGCTGGAGTTAGACCAAAACAACCTGCATATGAAATTTTCAGCATTGAATGTAGATTTTAGCAGTCCAAGTCCGAACCCTCTACGTTCAATGAGGGTTGCGCAAACGGGTATCAAAGAGGAGTACCCTTCTAAAAAGTGGTTATTTATCCGTTGTTGGCTTGTCTAGCGTAAAAATAGTTGCAGATATGCACAGACATGCCGCTTATCATAACAAGCGACGAGCTTCTTAGAAATGTCAACATCGATGACCTTAAAAGACCTTGAACCCTAAAAATATTGGTTTTTAGTAATTTTGGGCAATTTTTGGCTGCAAAAGAGTGTATTGCGACGAAATAGATAGACCAATATTACTTGCGAACAGGAACTGCTATAGGCTCTCGCGCGTCTTATGAGCATTAGCTCAGATTTCTTGTCACGTTAGACGAGCCAATAACGGTAGAATAACGCTTTTTAAGGTAAATGCTCTTCTTTTTCTTCTTTGTTCGTGGGGACCCCCTTCAACCAGTGACATGAAATTTTGTCACGAAATACTAGAGGCACTAAGATGGTGAAAACCCGAAGTCTATATCTCACCTGGTCTTGGAACGGTACCGGGACGTGACAGACACCAAGACACCAAGACAAAATTACCATAGCTAATGCGCGCTATAGCTAGCTAACTCTCGCGCGTAAAAGTACGCGTTTTTGAACCGAAAACTGGCCGTATCTCAGAAACGGTGAGATAAAGAGCCAAAATTTTTATTGAGCACTAATAGAAAGTACAGTTGGCCCTCCATAGCGAAAGCTGGGCTTCTTGTTTTGTTTAGCGCAATTTTTACTGGGTAATGCAATGAAAATAGCACTGGACTTTGCTGTTATCCGGCGAAATTGCTCGAGCGCAAGCGATTTCACGTATTGCTACCCATTTCCCCCTAGCGTGGTCAGACTCTTGTCATCTGTCTTCATCAATAATGCCGCTTTCGAAAAGAATGAATAGTAGGCCTACGGTCACATGTGTTTGAATAGACTTATAGGTTAAAACGTAACTAAATAAGTTATGACAAATTCCTCGAAATATGATGTGTATATGTTTTATTTTTGCTTTTCTTTTTTACCACTTCTATTGCTTTTATTATTTTACCTGTGTTCTATGGACGTTTCTGTCTGAAATAAACTTGATTGATTGATTGATTATAATTGTTTTTGTTGACGTTTCGGCAATTACGGCTGCCTTCATCGGAACGACTGTCCGACAGGTGTCGCTGCGGCGGACAGTAAGTAGTCATAGATGTGCGAAAGTTGGTAGGACCCCTCGTCTCGGTTCTTCGACTTGTCTTATTCTTTCCTTATGTGTATCGCCTCCCTAATACACCGTTCCATGTTTTACGGTAACATGTTTAACTAGAAAGCAGTCAGAGCCCGCACACCTCCGCCAAGGCCATGTTGTTCGCTAGGTGGCAGCATCATCTTCGGTTTCGCTGCGGTTAGCCTTATGCCCTATTGAAAGCAATGGTAACGAAAATTTCAAAGTGATCCAAAATCCAGAATTCCTTCCGGATTACCTCCAAAATTGAATCACTGGTAGTTGTTGCCATTCCCGACATGCCCTCAAAATTTCAGAAAGATCCGTCCATAACTTTTTGAGTTATCTTGCTGACACACAGACAAACAGACAAACAAAGTCTGGCAAAAACATAACCTTTTTGGCGGAGGTAATTATTATGATCCATGATTATGCCTCATCCAGTAATGTACTTAGCTGGCGTATATTATGCGAAAAATATTATTATTTTGAAGATGGTAGCGTGTGGAGCACTAATGATTCAGTCCTACCTAGTCACAGAAGACGACAACAAGAAACTCAACGCTAACTACTACTACTACTACTACTACTACTAGGCCCCACTACTATAGGCCCTACTAGGGCTTACGACTTGCTCAGTCGACCAACAAGAAACTGAACGCAAACCGAGAAGTGTTCGAATGGTTGGTCAAGGCGCTCGACGGTGCTATATGCGAAGGACGCTGGCGTCATTTTGCTCCGATCGCCCTTGTTAAGGTAGGGCCTACAGTACATATATGTGCGTCGATGAAGAGCCATTACCCGTCTTGTCTGTCCGTACGTTTGTCCGTCCGTCCGTCTGTTTCGTTAGCACGCGTTCCTATTTTAAGAACAAAAAGGCTTTAGAAAATCAAGTAGCGCCTTTGCATTCACGACGTAGCGCTATGGAAATGTAATTTGCGATGACATGATTTGCCGTGTTGCGGTGCGTTAACTTCAAAATTACTGTTGATATTATGATTATTATTGTATCTTTACTACCGGGCGTATACAATAATTACGCCCGGTAGCAAAGATCCAGTATGTTAACGTATTCCATGGTAATAATTATTGGTGTGTAAATTAACGCGATTGAAGCAGACAGACAAATTCACTTACCTCGGAGGAGTGATTAGCTTTGTTGGCACTGCAGAACATGATATTTAAAGAAGAATTGGACTGGCCTGTGATGGAATGAACAGATTGGCTACTATCTGGAAAAGCAAGGACCTTAGAACGAAAACAAAGGTGCTTGTATACAACTCCATGGTGATAGGAGTTTTGATTTACAACTCTGAAACTTAGACGCTAACAGAGAGACTATAAGGAATAAGCTACAAGCATTCGAAATGGGTTGTTTCCGCAAACTGTGTGTGTCAAGAATCTCTCACATGAGAAATACAGACATCAAGAATCAGTTCAACATCCAGCATAACATTGTGGACAGGATCCGAAGCCGCCGTCTAAGACACTTCGGCCATGTAGTCAGAATGCAACATTCCCGATGGCCACACCTTGCCCTGTATGGTCGTGTTTATGAAAACAGATACCGAGGACGACCGAGGAAGCTCTGGACTGATAATATTTCAGACTATTGCCAGATGATGGGTCTCTTACTCACACAAGCAACACACGAGGCTGAGGCCAGAAGACAATGCGGGGAATAAACGAAGCTGTCCGAGCGTGCTTAACTGCATCGCCGTGGACACCGGGAGACTGAGGTGAAATTAACGTACTTACAAAAATAAGCGCTTAACATAAATACTATTTATCTACTTACTTACTTGCCGATGGCGTGAGCAGGCAATCAATAATCTGGCGGTGACGGATGAGAACAAGGTAAAGATCGTCGAGGCCGGAGCTCTGCCTCACTACGTCAGACTACTGAGTCCTGAGCGAGATGTGTCCCTGCAGAGAGAGGCCGTTCGCGGTCTCTGGAGTTTGGCGTTCAAATGCAAAGACAAACTCACCAAAGAGCCAGGATGTCTCGAAGGTCGCTGAGAATTTATCATTACCGGTAGAGTTATTGACTTTGTCCCTGATTTATCCTTAACTCACTATGCATGTAGCCATTATTAGGGACCAACTAAAAGCGCTAAAATTCACGAAAAAATCACGGATTTCACGGAAATCGGCGTTTTTCGCGGAAGAAGGCCAATTTCACGGAAAATGTCACGGCCGTAAAATCGTGAATTAAGTTGGTCCCTAGCCATTATTGAGTTTTTATTTCGTACCCGTATGTTGCGGTTGCCCAAATAGCAAGCCTACATTATCGTTATTGTCATTGTTATATTTGGCAACGAGAACATTTAGTGTCTTTAAACGGTCTAAGTTGGACCGCACAAGAACTTTTGCGTTCGAAAAATTTTATAAGTTAGTGAGATTTATCTATTCCCTGTTCTAAACTGATGTCGCACAAACACATAGGCCTACACGAAAACGAATTGACCATTCAGAAAACGATTGCCCACGTCTTGTAGAGCTGGACAGTCTTTTCAACGGTATAAAACAATAGGCCTATAAAAAGTCAAAACCAGAAGCAGATCGTTTTAAAACTTTTGTGCATTATCGTACTTTCCCACTGTTTTTAATTTTAAATAATCTTAGTATGTCTGTTTTAATATTACTGTAGCGATAAGAAACCTGAAGACGACGACGTCGAGTGAAAAAGTTCGTAGAAGCGCGACCGGCGCGCTCTGGAAACTCGAAGACATCGACCAACAAACCACCAACAGACCGCAATCCGCAAAGCCTTGTAATAATAACAATAATATAATACATTGTGTCCTAAAATGATCTTCGACATTGTTCTTGGTTTTGCAGGTAGTGTAGAAACATACGTTAAGTGAGGTGTACGTTTGAACGGTTGTTTCGTGGCCAGTTGTGTTGTTTTGATACTTTTTGGAAAAGTGTAGGCCTAGATACTTTTTGGCTTTGTTCTAGAATATGCACGTTTCGTTTAAATCTTGGCTTAGCCGAAAAATCGTCAAAAGGTACTGTTACAATTACTGTAGGTGTCTCTTTCGTAAAACGAGACAGAATATTATTCTAATTTGCGATAAACGTATGATTACTCAAGAACTTTTTAAGCAAAATTATTATATGACTGTTTTTCGGCAATGTTGCTGTATTGGAACAGTTCAACCATTCGCGGCGGTGTTCTAGCAAGCAGGCCTTGACATTGTTTTATCTTATCTTGTTCGTTAGTCCGTAATTTATAAATAGCAAATTATTGTTGGCTGAACAGCCGAAGCAGCAGTGAATGATCCAGTGGTGATGATCAGCTACCAGTGGGGCTATCAGCCGCTCGTTCTAAAGATACGAGATCGTCTCCGGGCAGCTGGCGTCAAACTGTGGATCGACGTTGAAAACATGTGTACGTAAAATCACGAGTTCCGAAAAATAAAACAATAAAACAATTAGGATTTTACGTGGTTGTTCTAATTAAGCCGCGTTATAAATCTTGCCCCTCTGTCTATCACATACAAGCTCCTTTTAACCTAAGTGAAGGTTTTCCGCTCCTCCAATTCTGTTACTTTGACAGAAATGTTGATTGTGCGCTTTATAAATGTTGTGTATTTTGTTACAAATAATGAACACCCAGTTACGTGTATAGTATCGGTATGCTGTGTAGCCGGTTCGCTGCTGGATTCGATAGCTCAAGCCGTTCAAGACGCCGCCGTTGTACTTGTCTGCTTCTCGGAGAAATACAAAGCCAGTCCATTCTGCAGGACAGGTCGTCACCCTTTTTGCCATATTGCTTAACATTAGCTACGCCGCCTATTGCGACACTTCTATCATGGCGTGGTCTGTCGGTCTGTCCATCCGTACGTCCGTTTGCACTGTATGTATAACGAAGTAAGACAATTGAAAAGGCGCAAGTTTATTAGTGTTAGTCACAATGTGCCGCGATCTCAGCACCCGAACAATAATGTTTTTGGACACTATAGGATCTAAAATCATTTCAGGGAACGACATACTATTTAGCAGAAATACTTTTGTGCATGACATCATGTAATGCACGAATAAGGAAAATTTGGGAGTCGGAAATCCGGTCAAAATCTGCGTTGTACCGTATTTGTCAGAGTCACTTAAGTGAAAATGCACGTCATAAGTTTTTACGCGCGATAGCAGGATGCTTCGCGCGTCTTAGCCATGGCCTGAGCGTCTGTCTGTCCGTTTGTCTGTCACACTGCTGTATTGTATCAAAACGGTGCAAGCTAAAATCACGAAATTTTTACTATAGCTGCTTCAAAGACCCTAGTTTATCGTGACAAAACTTTATGCCCCTGGGTGAGGGGGTTCCCCTCAAACGAGGGCGTCACAGAGGGGTACCCCCTCTAAAAACGTTATTTTGACGCTATTGGCTCTTCTAGTGTGAAAATGGTTGCTAATAGGTACACGCATGTTGCTTATCATAACAAACGCTGGTCATGGGCTTGTTAGTTTTATCAACACCGATGACCTTAAACGACCTTGAACTCCCAAAATTAGAGGTTTTCGTGAATTTTTCGTGATTTCGGGCTGCGACACACATTTTAAGTGTGAATTGCACCGGAATGGCTAGAGATAGACCTAGAGAACCTGCAAATGAAATTTTCAGCATTAAACGTAGATTTTAGCAGAGCCCTACGTTCAAGGAGGCCTGCGCAGGCGGGCATCAACGAGGGGTAACCCCTTAAAAAGTGTTTCACTGGTATTAGCTCGTTTAGCGTGAAAACAGTTGCAGATAGACACAGACATGCTGCTTATCATAACGAGCACTAGTGACGAGGTTTTAAATGGTGTCAACATCGATGACCTTAAATGACCTTGGATGACCTTAAACCTTAAACGATAGGAGATTTTATTGTTTTTTTCGGCTGCGGTGCACATTTCAGGAGTGAATTGCACCGAAATGGCTGGAGCTAAACCTGGACAACCTGCGTAAGCATGAAATTTTAGCATAGATTGTCCATTTTTAACAATCTAAATTTCGACATCTTAAATTCAACGAGTCTTTTATACGGAGGCCTCAAATTTGGGTATTTCTTCAAAACGCATTATTATTCTATTGCATGTTGTATACGATTGCCCAGGTGGCAGGACTGCTGCTATCGCGCGTCACGTGAGCTTTGCTCAAATCATCACAGTGCAGCACGGTAGTGCCGACACTGTTGTAAGGGCAATGAACGTTAAGTATAGGAAATGGCGTTTGGGGGGTCCTATAACTTTGAAACTCTTTAACCGATTTCCATAAAACTTGGTATCAGTGATCACATCGCCCACTCGACCCCACACGCAAAATTTGGTTACATTCAAAAGGGGCGTGGCTGCGATGCGCGAAATTCGCCATTAGGCGTCTATTTTTTCCTTGCGCACGGCTACAGACCAGCCAGTTGGACCAACCGACGCCGCTAATGGCTCAAACGAAGCATCCTGACGCCGGACACATTCCTTATATGTTTTCGATTAATTTTTTAAAAATTTACTTTTTATGCTTTAATTGTTAAAAATTTGCATTACGGCCTATGGGGATTTCAAAGCGGTATAACTCGGTCCCCGGAAAAAATGATCGCGCTGTTTGCACCTGCCCCCTATTTTTGGACCCGGGCTATCCGACGGTGTCACTTAAATTTCTCTCCTGCCGTCCCCCGTTGCCATGGCAACGAATTTTGGGAGAAAACTGACTATAACTCGGCACGCATAAAAGATAAATGCGCGCTATTTGCACCTACCCCCTATATTTTCAGGCCCGGGCTATCCGATGGTGTCATTTAAATTTGTCCCATGATGACACATGTTGCCATGACAACTAACCGTTTTTATTCAAAGACAAAATTGGCTGCAGCAGGCACTGTAACATCACACATAATTTTTTCCTTGCACCAACTTCCTTTACGCGCTCGGAGGTATTTTAAAAACAGTAAATAAATTTATTGTCATAAAATCAAATACCAAAAATTTGGACAGAATTCGACCAAAAACAGCAAAAATCAGAGCAAAAACTTTAACAAAGCTATGTAAGGGCAATATGAGTTAACACTCAAAAACGGCTTTCACTTAGCTTAGCTTGGCCCTGCTTGGCATCTAGTAAAAGTATCTACAACGAAATTTTGTTTAGCATATAGGCCTACAGTAATATTTTTGAAGTATTGAAAATGGCCAGTCTTGTAAAAACCAGTCTGGAATTTGACACGCGATAATGTCGCCTCAAAACTATTTTTGCTGTTTTTGAGTTTTGACTCATATCGCCAAACATAGGTTTGTAAACTGTTAAAGTTTTTTGCTGTGATTACTTTTTAGATCCAATGCAACGTTTCTTAACGTATATTCTGAAGTTACTAAGTAATGACCAAAAAGTTTGTAAACGTGTTAATAACAGAAATTTTCAATTCCGCTGATTGTGATATCATGCATTTAGAGGCGGAGTACGCATTTAACAAAGGCAAGACTATAATAGCTTTACGTCTAGAAGCAGGTTACGTGCCCGACGGCTGGCTTGGTCCACTAGTTCTTAACAATCTTCACTACAACTTCAGCAGACCGGAGAGGTTCGAGAGCGAGTTTAGCAAGCTACTAGCAGTGCTACAGAATCCACAACAGTCGAGCTTCAACAAAGGTTTTTATTAGGCCGCCCAGAACGCTAGTTCCTGGCGGGCTTAGCCAATGTTTACTGGTTCTGCTAGTTCTTTTTTTCAAAACGAGATTTCCGAGCTCCGTCCGTCGACCGCCATGAAAATTTGACACGCGATCGAAAGTATGTTCATTTTTATAATCCAGGTCCAAAAACTGCGGGTTCTTCCCCCCCCCCAAAAAAAAAAAAATTCTGGGGCCAAAAACGTGCAAAATTCGGAACAATTTCGGACGACCGCTGAGTAGGCTAATGCGTTTGCGTTCGCTCCGCGTTACGTTGCTAAAAGCGGACTTTTAATCCCCCAATTGGTTCCAAATCGAACTTATACCGCCGGTCGGGGTCACATTGGACCTTGTCCAAAATTTTTAGTTTATCATTGTTATGCCGCCCGGACGATAGTTCCCGGCGGGCTTATGGCCTGCTCAGCGCAGGCAGTTGCGTTCGGGCCATGTGACTTTGCTGCGAGTGGAAATCCAACCCTATAAAACGTTCCCCCGTTCGGACTTACGGCGTCGAGCGGTCTTACGTTGGGCTCTGCTCCAAATTTCTAATTTATTTATGTATTCCTATAGTCCGAGTCGACAGCCAGTTTGATCACTTACCGTTACCGGCTTGTCTGTGAGTAAAGTTACGCAACGTGTTTTAATAACAGGTTTCGTAAATGTAATGTAGTAATGTAGTGAGGAAAGGACACGAGGGTTAGCCGTGCCCCGAAAACAATGCACGATTATGCTTCATGCGAATCCTCCGTCCACGGGTAGCGTCGCACCATTAATCATAGATGCCGAGTCACTGAGTAGGAACATCACCGTGTTGACCACTTCCTCCGCCTCTATGTTGCATCAGACACCATTACTACACTCCATACTACTACTACTACTACTACTACTGCTGCTGCTGCTGCTGCTACAGTACTGTACCGAGCCCCTCACACATTTTCAAATAACTCCAACAATCCTGGTTCAATATCAACACGTTTCGGTAGAAATAAATTTCCAGTTAATCTCCACTTTGTATTAAACCTTCCCTGAAAATTGCAGCCAAATTTTTTGCTGTAATGCTACTAACAAACAAGCCGACAGACAGAATGATAGCCTATAAACAAACGCCTTGTATATCACATAACCTTGAACCGGACGGAGTAAACTAGGCCACCTGCGAATCTTCCCAGCGGCACTCTGGCGCGTATCGGCTCAATAAGCGCCGGTATGGCGTTTGTCTCCAGATTCCGCGCGCCCATGCCGCACCGCACAAGATGCGGAGCTACCGCATTCACGCGTATCTACTTCACAGACACAGGCAGGGTGCATTCAGTAAAGCGAATTGTCATCATCATCATCATCATCAGTTTGTTTTGGAAACACAGAACAGGACAATGTCAGAAAATACAGAAAAAAAACAGTATGTGAACAATAAAACATGTGTTCCAAGGGCCAGACAGGCCGCGGCGGCACTTACAACTGCCCATATAAACAAAAAGTAGCATGGTATAATTAGACAGAGCAAATATGAACAACCAGTACTGAATAATAAAATTAAAATCAAAAAAACCTTGAGAAAATCAGAGTAATCAACATCATTAATGGTCCTCTTGAAAAAAGTTAAAGAAGTAAAATCTACTGTATGAGGTAAACTATTCCAAACATTGACTATACGCTGATTAAAAAACTGTGAACGACAGCTGGTAGAACAAGATGCTTTTGCAAATTTGTATGGTATCTGCAACCGTTTTCATGCTAAACAAGTCGATAGCGATAAAATAACGACTTATATGGTGGACACCCGTCTTTGTCGCCCTCATTCAAGAGCAATCTCATTACCCAGCGGCACGAAATTTTGTCCCGAAAACAACAGTCTTTGTCACATCCCACAGTGAAAATTTCGTGATCCTAGCTTTCACCACTTTGATAAAGCTGCAAAGTGTAACAGACAGACGGACAGACATACGCCTTTACGACAGCTAAAACGCGCTTAGCATAGTTATCGCGCGTAAAAATAGTTACATATTTGTCTGTGCGCAAACTCAATATATCTTTTAATAGTAGACATAATGTCACGATAATTAGTAAAAATTTTTGACGAAATTCGTGACTTTGGACGGAAGACAAAAAATACCATTTTGAACAGTATATATTTTTGTTGTGTCACCGTTTACTAACGGTGAAGTGACAAAGAGCAGACACCTGATGTGGTCCGAGTTCAAGCGCCATAGATCGCGTCAGATTGTCGACAGCTGCCTTCGTCATGCCGTACAGCGAGCAGTTTGCAGTGGTTCGCGTTGACGCTATGCTTGACATATTGACGATAGCGCCGCCGCAGCCTCGCTCTATCAGATCCCGAGCAACGACCTGACGTACGCGTAGCACATGCTCAGCGGCGGATTTTAGCACTTCAGCATGTCTACTAGAACAGAGATCGCCACAGAAAGGACCCAGGGGGCCCTCACAAGCCACAGAATGCCGGACAACAGCGTGACATTTTCTCCGTTGTTGGAGACTTTCATGGCGCGTTGCGACTTACGACATTTGAAAGTACACTTGGCGCAGCACGACATTTTTTGGATCTATAAAACTATTAATATTACAGATTTAGAATTTCTCAAATCAGGTAACAGCAGCGAAAAATTGGCATTGTTTTAATTCTGAATTCATGGGGTATGCTTAATATCAGAAATTTTATGCGAGGGCCCCCGCATTTTTACCGAACAGGACCTATAATCGGGTTTGAATCCATACCTGCACATGCAGAATACTAGAAGGCAACCGGCGAAGTCCCGAATATCTCCGACAAATGTATTTACTTGCAGAATATTAATTTAAATCTGTGCGCTACAAAATAAAAGCCGGCGACAGCCAGCTAGAACTTAACAAAATGCAACAAAATGGCCAAACGGTTTTGAAAGTGGCAACAATGTAAATTGACTACCTGAGACACGGCGTAGATAGCTCTGACATTGACGTTCACTGAGCTGTAAAACACATCATCGTCGTCGTCGTCGTCCAAAAAAATCAGACAGATTATAGGCCTATGTATGTACAAAATATGTTTATATCGTCTACATTAGTAAATAGGTAATATGTGCGTTTTCCATTCTTGCTGTATTTTCCACCGTGATTTGGTCCCACGCTTTTTCGTCCTGCGTTTTCCATTCCCACTCAGTCGCCCTTCCGTAGCAAATATCGTCACTGCGCGGACACTGTACATCACAGGCTGAACGGTAGGCCCAAGCCTGTGTTAACGGCGACTTTTCTTTCCTATGGGGAAGCCAAAAATTCGATCCCCCCCACAGAATCAAAACCCCTGATCCGATTGAGATAAAATTTGGTATGGTTGATGAGGTCGGCGAGCGGACCCGTCATACAAAAATTTATGCAAATCCCTCCAAGGGGGGCTTCTCGGCAAATAGGTGAAATATACGCAAAATTTTTATTTATATATGCCTTTTTTGCTTTAACTCACCCACAGGTCAGACCTCTTAAAGGATTTTTACGCTTAATACGTCAAACGACGTGGTTCTGCACAAGGAAGTGCCTTTTTGGGGTTAAAGAATCAAAATTAAATATTTAACGTATTTATTCGCAAAAAAGCAAAAAAAATACAATGGCGCCTATGGGGAAAATTAAGCAATTCTTTAAACGGTTATAACTTTGGCTGTGTATAAGATAGAGTCATAATTTTTGGTTCTAGGGTAAGGTTTTCGGGAATGGCCAATCTAATGGTGTCATTCAATTTTACCCCGGACCCCCTGGTTGCCATAGCAATGAAATTTGGGACACAATTGGCTATAAGTCGGTTTGTGTAAGAGATATCTGCGAGATTTTTGCGTCTATAGGGGGCGGGGGGTTCGGAGATGGGCCATTGAATGCTGCCAATCGCATTTTCCCACGACCGACCCCCCGTTGCCATGGCAACGAAATTTGGGACAAAATTGGCTATAACTCTGTCTGTGTAAGAGATATCTACGAGATTTTTGCGTCTATAGGGGGATTTCCGGGGATGTGCCATTGAATGCTGCCAATTCGTTTTTTTTTACCCCCGACGGACTCTCGTTGCAATGGGAACGAAATTTGGGACAAAATGGGCTATAACTTGACGTATGTGCGAGATATCTCCGAAATTCTTGCATCTAACAAGGAGTTTTGCAAAGGTGGAGCAAATAAATAATTTTAGTAAGTCTACCATGGTTGACTCTCGTTGCCATAGCAACAAAATTTATAGAATTTTTGCCAAAAATTGGCTAGAATTTGATTAACTAAAGTCTCCGAGATGGGCTCAGACTTTAGTTTGACTTGACTTTAGGCTATAAACGTTTGTGGTTGGCCATTATACGCAACGGTCCAATAACTGCAATAATACGATTAGTTAAATTAGCATTATTGAAGTGTTTTCTGGGCCTATACTAAGCGGGTGATGCGTGCAATATTAGTTCATTTATTTGTACTGCCATTTGTGGATATAAAAGGAATTTTGCTCAATATTGCTAGCAATGCAGGCCAGCGGTGACGTCATGCTGACGAGTGTCGTCTGCTTTGTTCAGTCACGCCATTAGGTAGTAAGTAACAGTTATAAGCGGCTTGGCTACTGTAAAAAATATTTGAGGCGCAATATCTTTGTAACTGATCACCAGTAGGAAAACAGTATTTTAGTAATGAAACCGCAAATATAGGCCCTAAATGCACAAAACATCAGTTTATACACTTGTTAACGGCAATATTAAAGAACTCGCACATCGAAAACAGCAAAAATCACAAATAATGATATTATTCAGCAGCACATTGACATACAGTCAGTGTGATGCGGGCAACATCACATTTTGTGATTTTTGCTGTTTTCGATGTGCGAGTTCTTTGATATTTGTGCATTTATTTAAGAAAGAAGTAACCGGGAGATGTGAAACAGATGGGTTTCCAGACGGGACCGGAAGACAGCTACGGAAGGTGCGGAGGTGAAGAGTTTAGGCAGACTGTTCCAGACACGAGCAGCGGCGACCGGAAAAGCTCGGTCGTCGACGGTGAACAGTCAAAAATCTACAACTTAGTAACTGGCCTACAGTTTATAATATTATGTCGGTCCAGTGCCGACATATTGTGTGGCCCTCCGCCTAATTTTTAAATGTTCAAATAGAAAACTGGCACATCGGTTGAGCACTCTTGCCCGGCAGGAAACGTTTGTACCAATTTGATTTTCATGCGCTTTTTCCTTTCCAGTTCATAATAACTGAGCTAGACAGTCCCGCCAGCTATCAAACCCTGGAAAACATGGTGAGCTTACCTGTCGAAGAGCTCCGGCGTGACTTTGAAGAACACTTCGTCTGACGTCTGGAAAACTGCAGCACTATTGACGAGAAGGTCGACTTGACCAAGCGACTTAACGACACTTTGAGTACGCTGCCAGTCCACCAGGTCAACGCACACTGGACGGATGTCTGGACACTGGAAACATAACGATAGATCAACAGAGTCTCATTGAACAAATGGTATATAGTAAGAAGGCTGGGCAACAACTTTCAACAACAACTGGGCAACAACATAAGCAGCCTATTTAGATTTTCAGCCAGTTGCTGCACGTCAACGAAAATTCGTATATATTCCACGTGCATGCTGGCGGTACTCCTCCACGGCTCGGAAACGTGGACCCTAATTCAACTCGAATGGAGGCGATTGGATTCTTTCTACACACAGTGTCAACGACGGATCCTTTACATCAGATGACATGATCACATCTCCAATGACGGTCTCCTTGCGGCTTCATCTATCGTTCGAAAACGAAGGCTGGGCTTATTCGGACACATTGCCAAACTCGGTGACGATGTCCCAGCAAACCAGATCCTTCGGACTTATTGCGAATCTCAAGATGGTGCGCGGCCATCTCTCGACTGAAGGCGTGCTCGAGGTCGACCTCCCACCACCTGGATTCATCAGATCTGCCAGGACACTGGAATACCGGTGGTCGATGCTCTGGAGCTGGCGTAGGACAAACCGTTTTGGCGACAAATCGCAACGGCGGGATGCTAAGGCTGAACGCTACGCGTGACGATGATGATGATGATGATGGTATGATGATGATGCACTACGTGTCATAAATTTTGTTAAATATATTGTGCAGCATTAGTGTAATTAAAAACCTTTAGTTATCTTTGTATATACATAGAAAGGGCAACAGAAGCGTTGTTGGCAAACAGCAACTAGATACACATTTCACTATTAACATTAACAATAATGTCAATTTTCTGCCAAATTGTGTGCCGATCTGATCAATTTCTAACGTTACAAGCTGTAAAACGAAGTAGCCCCGTTCTCTATGCACCACCCTCTGGGTGTCGCCGCCTATGCCACGGTTGTACCTCGGCGACGAGGCTGTCGAGATGTTGCTGTGCTTTGTCGAGTGCGTAAACGACTGCACCGGCAGAGCGCAGCGACTTGCACAGTTCGCGACCGATACCTATGACACACATACATACGCACAAACGAAGTGATTAAATCAATCAATCAATCAAGTTTATTTCAGAGAGAAAACGTCCATAGTACACAGGTGAAATAATAAAAGCAATAAAAGCGGTAAAAAGAAAAGCAAAAATAAAACATCACATCACAATCCAATACTGACAAGATGTTTAACTACAGCATTACCACTACATATGAACTGCATATTAAACGAAAATTTATAATTATACAAAAGAGTGTCAAAGCTGGGAAGCTGCAAATCCAAAAGAATAGCTGTAACACTATATACGAGGGTCATCCCAAAAGTTTCCGGCCTCGACATATTAGACAACAATATTTTCCACAATCTACACATCAGTGAAACGTACATCCTTTACGAACTCTAATGAGTCGGTTGCGGATATGA
>Ga0056128_1003932_pt1 | contig 18487 bp, 11 predicted proteins | sample WorMetLIZISLAND2_FD_71113 | JGI IMG/M metagenome (GOLD analysis project Ga0056128, IMG submission 71113) | Marine gutless worms symbiont microbial communities from Max Planck institute for Marine Microbiology, Germany - Olavius geniculatus... ... | reverse complement strand
CTCGGCTACCGCCGTGTCCTTGTCGCTGTACGGCGAACACTTGTCGTACCGCGGCAGGGACACGTACGGCCTTGTATGTACTGGCTAAGGCCGTCTATATCGGCGGCCGGATCAATGTCTGGCCCTTGTAGGCCGTATATCCTGTGCCGTATTTATAATATGCTTTGTAACAAAAAATGGTCGTATTTTATGGTGTGAAGTGATCACAAGTTGACGCAGTTACTGCGCGAGTCGCTAGGTGGAGCGACGTCTAACACGTGCGCTATAATTCATCTCAGTCCAGCGTTGTCTGCATACAGCGACACACTACAGGTTCTGCAACTGGCGTCTCGCATGCACCAGACCAGGCTGCGACGTAGGTCAAAGGTCAGCACAACTTTTCAAACCTTTGGCGTGTAATTTTATCGATTACATCATTTTGCAGTATCTGTTTATTGGAGGTTGAAATGTCTTTCTTTGGTCAGCTTTATTCTACTGCAGTAAAGTGGTACAGCGCATACTGTTAAAAACCTCCAATGCACTGGTCACACGGTAGGCATTGAACAGGAAGTTAATGATTAGAAGTGGCTACGCGTATAGCTTTTTGTGGGATGATGGGAATCAATCTCCGAGCCACGGAGCTGCATGAAGTCACATCCACACGCTGTTACCTGCCACTCGACACAAGTTGTCGCCCCACTTTAGCCCCAGCCAAACGCGATTTAACTTTTACGGAGGGATGGAAGACTGAGTTGTTGCTGGTGTGTCTGCTGCATGTGTGGCCAGTTGTCGAGCAGTTCTGACGAGAGTTCGTGTGATAGCGGCACTACACTGCATCACTGGTACGGTCGACGTCGCGCCGGCGTCAAGATGGGCGTGCGTCAACGCGGCGCCAGTCACCACCAGCGCTCAGCCCACTCGGACCCGGAGTGTTGCAGCACGCTTTCCAGCAGCGAACAGTCGTGTGACACGGTCATTTATGTCGGAGGAGGCCGCGGCGGAGACGTCAGTGGCGGTCGGGCACATCACAGCGACCGAGAAATATTGACGGACAGCGAGACAACCGCATCGTCTGTTATCACCGTACAGTCTCCGCAACCGCATCAGCTTTATAGCATGGTTAGCAGCGACATGTGTTCACTTATATGTTGTTGAATACCGTAACAAGCACCAAAGTAATTTGGTAAAAGGCGGACTCACTGATCGATGCTGCCACATCGTGAATCATTAATCATCTTTTTTTCGACGGTCGGAAGCAGTTGCATGCTCTGGCTATGGGTTTAACCCTCCATGTCTCCCGTGCCCCCGCAGGATCTGGGATCCCATCTAATACGTTTTGTTATTGGAGTTTACAGCTGTAAGCTACCTTCCAAAATCCAAGTGGCATCTAGATCCGTCGAATGGTTAGCACGGGGGCACGAATGTGACAGACAGGCGACAGACAGACAGACGACGCTGTGGAAAAATGTATAGGAATAGGCGGCGCCGAATAACAGCAATGATGCATTCAGATAACAATAATACTAATCGCCTAGTCGCTCTGGAAACGCTGGGTGCAATCGGCGAGACAGCCGTGCAGTTCCTTGAAGACTTGTGGCGCAGGATTCCAGCGATATTTAATATTACGAGGAACGTCTTTTTTCTCATTGACTGATCGCTTGATGATATTGTTTCTAATAGGGCAGTAAGTAGTAAATTGATTCGTATAGCACCGTATTGGAGTAGCTTCATGCAGAAGTGTTGGCGGACGTGTATGTTACAATCAACCGTAGGCAACGGATGACTCGTAAAGCGATGTATTGGTTTGTTGATGTGGTTGTAGATGCCAGTGCAGCACCGGTCCGTGACGTCATTAGTGTCACGTGACCTCAAGTCTTCCTGCAGTATCCCATCAGTCACCGCTGCCGCCGGCGCCGAGTCCGGCGAGGTGAATGACATTCAGTCTCCACGCCGCAGGTTCCCGCGGGTGTCGATGACGCCTCGATGTCCTGCGCCGATCCCCGAGCACCCGGACGAGGACGAGTTGTGGGTCGACGGTCCGCGGTCCTCCATCTGCTTCAGTCCTCAGCCGCCGACCCGCCGATCCTCCTCAGAGGGCAAGTTCGCTGCCAGTTCATCCTCGTCACACAAGTTCACCCCGCCACCCAGCACTGAGCTCTGGGTCGACGGACCGACTGAGTTCCAGACGCAGCTCGGAGACCGAGCTTCGGCGCCGGCGGACTCAAGGACTCTGCATGGTAATCCGCCAGCCGTCGTTAGGCAACCAGTGATCGCAAAAACTGACGTGACGTCATCACGATCGTCTCGGAGGTCCGCTGGCGAAAGCGGCGGTGGTGGTGGTAGTTCGAAGTCTCGTCTACCGAGGACCGGTGCCGGCAAGAACAACCATTGCCATTCCAGCCCACGAGCGAGGCACTCGCCACAGCCAGTGCTGGACGGACGCATCACGGCATGGGTCAAATCCGTCCAGCAAGCCAGCCAGCCTCCAGATGCTGCTGCTGCCAATGATGATTATGATACCCATCAGCCATGTCCTACAACCGTGTCAGAATCCCAAGAGACTGGATCCCTTCGTGTCGAAGATGAGGAGCGGGTAGAAGCAGCAGAGAAAGCGGCGGAGACGGGTTCAGTGGCTGCCAGCAGTCACTCGCTGTATGAGCGCGAGGTCGACGACAGCCTGGAGACGGCGAGTCTGCGCGGCTGTGCGCTCCTGTCCTCCGACGAGGACGCAGCGTCATCACAGTCCAACCGTGGAGCTGCAGGACGCCGGCAGAGCGACGGCGTTCCAGACGGCTATGCCGACGACGACAAACTGTACTGCGAGACAGAAGCAGATGCTTCTACGACGTCGAAGCCTCCACGGGACGAAGTTTCGAAAACATCGTCCGCAGTTGCATCTTCCGGCACGAACGCAAGGTCGAAACTGGTGGAACCGGTGGTTCGATCTCCGTTGAACAGTTCTCGACAGGGTGGCTGCACTTCACCGACCTCCGAGCGTCGCTCGTCGTCGTTTCCTCTCCGGTGCCTGTCCAGTCCTCGCGGGAACTCTGGTGGTGACGGCAGTCAGTCCCCGGCGACGTCGTCGAGGCTGAAGCGCCCGAGTACGTCGAGGACCAGTACTCCTACGACCGGCGTTCGTCGCAGAGAGTCCGGCACGGTGCGTGGTGAGAGAGCGGGCGGCGTGAAGAGCGTGTCTCCCGGCTGTGTGCCGGCGGCAGAGTCGTCGTCGGCGGATAAAACCGTGACGAGCGCCAAGTCGCAGAAATCGGTGACCCCGAAGCCGCCGCAGCTGTCGAAGGCTGGCGGAGGGGGCTCGCGGACGGTCGACCGATCCCATGGGACGGGTTCTCCGAAAGTCGACGGCAGGAGTTGTTTACCGGTGATGAAGAAATCGTCTAACGCTAGCGGCGGGGGTGGTGGTGGACATTGCCTCGTGTCTCCCTACCACACGGTAACGAGTCCACGACGACGCCGTGCTGCCGGCGGCCGTTCGACGAGCAGTGATAACAGTAGCCTGTTGAGTGATGCGGTGACAGCCAGGAGCAAGTCGAGTGAGGTAGAACTGAGCAGCGGATATGAGAGCATGCTACGCGACGACAGCGACGAGACGATCACTGCACACTGCGCCGACGACTGGACCAACGATACCACCAACCTCACACCTGGTCTGTTTTATTACCAGCGCTCTTTGTAGTCTATTTCCGTGTAATGCTTGTGCGATTGTCACTGGTTCGAGTGGACACTAGTCCGAACAGTGTGAGGGTTTGGGTAAGGGTTAGTGATCGGGTTAGGATTGCATTTTTGGCTGTGGTGGCCCCTGTCTATGGCGGATCGAGTTATAGCCAGTTTCGGACTAGTGCCCTTTTGACTACTTACCAATCACCGCCAGATAAAGGCAACTTAACGTTCGTACTTACTTATGCAGGCGTACTGCTAACGCGCTGTGTCCCAGATAAACCGGGACCACTTTTTCGATAGCTCTGGCAGACGTGGACCGATTTCATTAAGCAAAGTAAGTATGGAGGTACATTTTGTAGCGCACTATGTCGATTGGGAAACCCTTATCTTGATGCGCAAACAATAATACTTCTTTTACCGTTTTATTCTGAAACGAACTGCGCAGCGATAGGTACTTCCATGAGCGATAGGGAATAAATCTGACCGCCTCATTTCAAATTTGTTTCTGTGCTAATTACTATTTGAATTATTAGAATCGGCTTATATTGCTGTACGTGCATTTGCTGACATCAGTTGAGCAGCTGAACAAAAATTTAAAATAGTAATAGTATATATTTTTTTGTAGAATATCTATCGTGAAATCATGCAGTATGGTAACCAGATAAGTTGGCTCTGATGAATACGGTGGTGTTTAGTACTATATAGGGTGGGCCAAAAAAACTGGCACCATTTTTCGTATGCCTTATAACTTAACCAAATATTAACCGATTTTCAAACTTCTTTCACTGTGAGAATCAGGAGAAAAGTTGTAATAACACTCTCACTATCGATCCTACCACGTCTCAAGTGTGTCGCTACACTACCTTGTGAAATGTAGGTGTCTTAAAAGCAACAATTGAAAGCAAGACGTCTTCTATACCAGCACATTTTAAGAAATTAACAACAGAAAACAACGTGTTTGATCGTTGATGTCTCGGTTATTGTCTAAAGTAACTGTCACATCCTGCTGTTTTTACATCAAATGTTCAATATGTCCACTTTGCTGCTGGACAAGCCCGCGACGCCACTGTACAACAGCGCAATCAGCCAATGCCGCAACAGTTTGCTGTTTGCCCCACTCTCGTAGTTACAAAATTCTAAAGTGTAAACAGATAGAACTTACCAGCAATACTAACCAAATGCCAATGACGTCAGTGACAATGTCACCATGCACAGGCAGAAAAAAATGTACAAGTAAGCAAAATGTTTTAAAAAGCAGGTCTTGGCCTTAGAGACAGAACGCCGTGTCGTGGTGTTTTCATAAGACACATGGTAGTGTAGCGACACACTTCAGGTGTGGTGAGATCTATAGTAATAGTGTTATTACAAATTGTTTCCTGATTCTGACAGTGAAATAGTTTTGGAAATCGGTTAATATTTGGTGAAGTTATAAGACGTACAAAAAATTGTACCAGTTTTTTTGGCCCATCCTGTATATTCTTATGTTCTGTGTGGTTGTCAGATGCTGGCGTGAAGTTGAATTACCCTACAAGGAATGTTGAACGTCCACCACTAACAAGCATATCAGAGTCTACAGCTTTACCATCAGGTAGCCTATCATATATATCTCGCTCGCAGTGAAACATAAAGGAGTAGAGTCTTTAGATCCACACAGCATCAGGCAAAAATACTTTTCTGCTTCATCTTTAAAAGGAGGAAAGCGCTGACAATTACAGAATTATTTATTTTTTTATTCAAGACACTCATTTTTAGTCAACTGTTATTTACCGTAATCACCGTTACAGCCAGAGGTCTATGGTTACAGCATATCGTAATAGCATTGGCTTTACATTAATTTCATATCCTTTCTCGTCTGTATAATCGCTGCACACTTTTTGGAGATGTTTTACAGAGCTTTTACAATCGCAACATTTAATCACTTTTTATTAACGTAACCTTTTGCTTCCATACCTTTTTTGCTATCTGTATTTTTATCGCAGTTAAACCTGTCTTGATTTTGCGTATTTAGTTTTGTTTTTGCAATCAGTAATTCTGCTAACATTGTTGCGTTACGAAATGGCCTATGCTGTGCTGTTGAGAGCCAGTAGGAGTCTACAGTACTCAGTCAGTCAGTCACTGTGCCAGATGTCTTGAGACCTATGTTCTTGTGTTGGCTGCAGAGTCTGCGGGCGTCTGGCTGCACGGTTCTTCATCTCGTGACAACATTTTGTCTTCTACTTCCCACGTCACCAGCAGAGATTCAAACAGCGAGTCGACCAGCGTCAAACACCATGATGCCGAGGTAATCTTCAACATGATTAATTGTTCTATTATTTATTTATTTAGGATCGGTGAGCTTAGATTGGTTTGCAGTGGACCTTTGTACATGCACCGCTGTTGCGCGTTCCCTCTGCGCTAGCTGGGCTTTCTTGTTTATCTATTATCAGGTCGTTCGTTTTACCACACAACCGACGCGCACAAGGATCATAAGGTAACGAGAAATCTGTAACACATAACATTCGGCTGCAAGACTACTAAAAGTAAACAAAATTTGCTAGTTGTTATAGAATGCAGTTTTTACTTTTCTCTTGCTTTGTCCTATGTTGATTGAAGGAATTTCTGTCAGATTTTTGGGGTTGTTTTTCCATGTTTTTGTCGCTTTTATCTTTATTTTTGCACAGTAGATAGACTGAGCTGGTTAGTGGCTACACGTCATTTTTTGTGAGCACATTTAATTCTTCTCATTCAGTTAACTGCATAGCTTATCATGCAGGAAGGGGGTGAAACTTGCAATTCTCTAGAGGCTGAACTGTTCGAGTACATGAAATAAAAATGTGAATAAAAAAGGTAAACAGGCAAAAAACAGAACACGTCATAAAGTATTTGGGGAAAGTGACAGTCCGGAAAAATACCATTACAATTCAAATTCCCCCTCTGACAATTATTATCGTACTGAAAAACTGATGGCATGCATGTGTTTGCGTGATACACAGGCGACGTTGGCGTGCATTCATCGCATAGATGCTTTGCTTGCACACCAGAATCAGCTCAAGTCTCAACTTTCCCGGCTGAAAACTCTTTTCTCGTCCGATTCCGCCAACAAAAATACCGGTAATGATGCTAATGCTCTGCTTTCAGCGTGAGTTCTCTTTTCTTGTATAATTGGCGATCGATTGTTCGTGATGATTTGGCTTTTGCTACCGTTTAAAGTTTTTTTCTGCTTTGTGTATCTTTATTTTTCATCCACGATTTCTAGTTTTAGTAAGTAAACCAAATAATATATTCTGACTGAAGCGTACAGTAAAATGATGGCCTTTGATCTAGGTAGGTGTGGTAGCAGACACGATCTGAATTAGACTTGATGCCAGGTGGATTTCTTGATCTTGCTTCATCATGTAGCATCAATAGGTGGATAATTATGAGTAGCGTGATAGTAATTGGTAGTAAAATGTCCTGCTGGAGTTTGTAGTAGTTGACAAAAAATATTTTTTGTATTGTCATTTGCATCAAATTAATTAATGTGTACTTAATTATTGCAGTGGATATGGAAGAGGGTGAGACTCAAGATCGGGATCGGGCCGACCCAGAGTTTGTCAGGATCCTCGAGATACAGACGAGCCAGTTGGAGAGGCGTGTGCGTGCGTGCCAGGCCAGAATCATGATTGTCACGTGCTTCGACGCCGGCGTCTGATTGGTCGACTATGTTGATGTGTGTCTCGCTGGAAATGACCCCCTCGGCAGTTATGTTGACCTTTCATCAGGGGCGTCTATCCCAATTTGAGTCCCCATTTTGTTCTCCCATACCCCCTTTTCTTCTCTTCCCTTTTCTTTTCTTTCTTCTACTTTTCCCCGCCGTATATTTTCCAGGAGAGTATTATATTACCTTTAAATGGAGCTAGGAGGTTTGAGGGTTTTGGGGCAAATTCCAGTCGACGTCAATTTGGGGACGTTCTGGGCTTGAAAAACGCATTTGGAAGCAAACTGGAGAGGCTGAATAATGTATGAACGTGTTTGAGAAAGATGATTTTGTCACGAAGCTGTTAGCGACTTAGATACTCAATTATACGATCTCTCTGTAAACGGATGAAAAACACCCATCTACTGTACTGTTATATTGGGGCATCTGCTTACGGGTTTGTGTGGTCTAGACGCCTCTGGCTGAATTGAACGTCGAACGAAGTGCTTTTTTTATTTATTGCCATTGATGTGCCATATTGATTGTTGATAAAGTCTTAGAATTGCAGTTTTTACAAAAATTATCCTAATTTCTAGATACCGTTGCATGTAAATGACGAGACTGCATAGCAGCGTGGTAATGATAGATGTATGGTTAATTTGCTGCTTGTACGACGACTTCGCTTTGTAGCTGTTCACGTAGTTAGGTGTTTTTTCTACAGTAAGTGTATTTTCTGTTTTCGATAAGACTACATGTCAGTTATGTCATAATAATTATTTGCATCTGTCTCATCTCAGGCATAGTAATGTTAGACCGTGCCCATATAGGGCTGTCTCGTCTTATTTTCCATCGTCGTAACGTGATGCCTTCATTTGATACGTATTGACTCAAGCTTGTCTCAATATCTGTTTGTTACTGTTCTGAGTTAAAGTTGAGCGTATCTTGACCCCTAAGCCGCCGACTTAGCTGCCGTCGCCGCGCCGTGATTTTGCTAAGCCGCCGCCGCGAAAATCGCGGCTAGCTGACAAAAATTTTGTAATATCGGTTTGTGTGACTAAAAACCACACAGCGCCGTAGAATTAACGTCCCGTGACGTAACTTTATCTACAATCAGGTGGACAGTATTACAAATTATAATGTACAGAACATGTACACACTGCATAACACATTGCAAAATATGCCGGTTATGCATTGCATAGATGTAAAAAAACGGGCTTCCGAGGGGGACATGTTCTGGCAAAATTTCAGCCCCCTTAATTGAACGAGGGAGGAGGGAAAAAATATTATTTTTTCAAATTTTGGGGGTCAAAAAAAGTTGATGTCAGCTTTTGGAACCTATGGGGTGGACCAATCTGTTTCGTGCACCAGGTTATCCGGGAATAGTTTTTATACGTCATGCGGGGGTTAAATCCCAATTTCTACATCCGGTTTTTGGTTCAGCGCCAAAATTTTCCAATTATGTATAATTCACTCACCTCAAGTTTTCTCAGCCATTTGAAGGCCGACGGTCACCAAACTTGTGGGAGTTCTAAAAATTATGCCCCCCTAAAAATTATTGGCTTTATGCCAGATTTGCAGTAACGGTTTGGCCGCTAGGGGGCGCTAATCGAATTTCTTTGACTTTTGATTTCTCGCTTATTTTTGACAATATCGGCGCAATTTTTTTCACCGTATGGTAGGCCTTTTTTTGGCTCTTTAACTCTGCCAAATTTCGTTTGTGAAATATGTTTTCTTTTCTCCACTAGGATGCGCTAAATTTTTTTTTGTTTTAAAAGTTGATATCTCGCATAGTTATTAACCGATTGGCACGATTTTTTTACCAGATTGTGGGCCTTAATAAGTGCTTTAAGGGCGCCAAATTTCGTTCATTTACTGTCTTTTGTTTCGAAGATAATGGGGAAAAAAACTTTAAAGCCCTTCCTTTTCGACTCCGAACACGCTGAGTGTTAATTTAGCGTTATTTTAGCCCATTTACTTGACTTACTATTAGCGACTAGTTTTTCACTTATTATTATAGTTTATAGGAAAATTTAGCTTTGGCACAGGGTAACAAGCGAAATCCCATAACATAGAATTTTTAAGTGTTCATTTTGTAACGTGTATGTTTTCTTACTTTAACGACAGCATCAAAACAAATTTAACGTCGGACTTGTTGTCTACAGTGTCCTCGGTTTTTATTTTTGTCAAATTATTATTTGATTTTTTATATTTGAATAATCCGAGTGACATTGGCTGTTGCATTTGTGTCTAGAGGGCATTTCATGGAGTGAAAGTTTAAGACTGTCATAATCTGCTCGTAGAATAGAGTTACGGTGGTCCCGGTGGCCGCCATGGCTGTTTCTTGTATCTAGAACAATAATCTCGAATTTGCTATCACTGAATATCCTCGACAGTTACGTCATCGTGGCAAATTCCGTAAGCATTTGAAACGTTAATTTATAGAGAGCATTACGTCAAAATAAGACTCCATTGCAAACGTGGTTGCATGTTTTCTGTTTCTGACAGTGTTCGAAATTTGTATTGTCCAATGTAAAATACAGAATGGAACTGAATATTGCAGTAATCCTAGCCCATCTCCAGACATCTAGAATGAATGAACAAACATCAGTGGCGTGGTAGACTTAAGTCATTGACTGAGAGGCTTAATGTGGTTGTTAGAATTTTATGCTTTTTTAAAGCTTCGCTCGTGCAGTGCCGGCGTTAGAGAGTTGGAGGTCCCCAAATACAAGTTGAGGCCCCTATAATAGGAAGTCTGGAGGCAGAGCCCCCAGCGAGGTCCAGGGGCAGAGCCCTTGGTCAGTGGGTCAGAGGGGCCAAGCCCCCTGATGCTGGAACACTTGGCTTTTGGACGTTCACTGCAAGTCGCAAATTTGCCTACTTTTAAAAAAATTTGAAACGCCAAAAATCAGATACAATTTGTGTTGTCTTTTCAGAAATGACGTCTATAGGCCGCAATACGTTGCAGATTACTGTACAGTAATGAAAAGTAATATACTTGTCCAGTCCACTTTCGGTAAACTTTCCACATGTTTATTCATTTTATTGTTGAATATATTATTTAGAAAACTAGAAATTTTTTTCACACCTAGCATATGAGGCCCTGAGCATACGTGAGCCCCCCCGCCGCCCCCGGCCGAGGGCTATGGGGTGCCTTTCGCCGGCTCTGCGTTTGTACACCAACATTATTATTCACGTATATACGCCTAATCGCAAGCGAGTCGGTTACCAAACGTGAGGAACTTTGGTGTTGATTTTTCTGTATTCCTTTCATCAGAGAATTAACGCACGTTTTGGATACAGCACCATGTGCAATTAAATTCTAATAGTTGTTTATACGTTTGATGTTAAATTAATTCGGTTTGTAACTTCATGACAGAATGACTTTTTGTTGGGGCCAATTCCTTCTTCTTCTCGTGTTTACGTTGATGTACATAATATTTTCTGCAAATAACCCCTGTTTCGCGGCAAACACATTTTGTTCCAGCCAAATGCATTGAATGCTGCTGCGACTATAATCCCAAACTCCACTAGGCCTGCTTCTGCTTGTTGTGGACTTCTGGACAAGCGACAACAATCTGTAGACCTACAACATTTCGAAATGTCAAGACGTGGATTGATTATAGGCCTTCGATTAATTTTTCTCATTTTATCACCTACACAGTACATAATCCTATCACGATTTTTGTGGAATTTACGACTTTTTGTACAGAATGTTGTACGACATATCCGAACAAGTGTAAGTGGACTGTGTGCTTTAACGATGTCTATCAAAGTTCAAATGTCTAGCGAAGATGGCAAAGTACAACGATTGACAGTAAAGTTAACGCGGCAAGCGTCTTCTCTTCTCGTTGCAGTTGAATGTGTTGGCGATAGGCCTATTTATTTTATTGTCCAACGTTCGTGTTAACTAACTACTGTTACAGTAAGTAGTAAAGAATATCTATCCTGCATGTGCATAGCATAGGTCATAATGTTTAAAAACTAATGCAGTATTATTTTTTGCCATGCCTGATGCCTCATAAGTGTCACTTTGTTTTCGGTACACTTGAACCTATAGAAATGAAAATTTTACCGAATTCTTTTTTAATAAACTCAACAGTGGAAAAAAGTTTCCATTGTTAAGTACCGGGCACTTTTATTCGTCAAACGCAGACATAATCACATAAATAGCTAACAAAAAGTGGTAGTATTACGGTAGTCAAAAGTTAGTATAGGCCTAGCATTGCAGCAGCAGAGTAGTCGCCATCATCGTATCGCAAAATCGTTTAATAAAACGTTGAAAGCGCAACCTCTAACAACTCGCTCGTCATAGACGTAATTATTGGCAGTAAAACCTGACAGCGCCCATAAACAGCGCAACACACAGTAAGACGCCAATCTCCGAGTTGTTGTTATTATCGTCCTACGTATAAAGCTGTAACAATGATGGCAGAAAGTAAAGGACAGATACTATACGAACTTCGCCGCTGTCATTCTAAGGACGATGTGCGCGATGACGTCACGGGGTTTCAGCGTGAGCGGCGAGACGGTAGTCATGACAACAGAGATGCACAGTGCGGGCGAGCCACTACGCATCGTTGAGGCGGGGGATGGCGGATGTCGACTGTACATTGAAGGACAGACGCTGCTGGAGAAGAGACGCTATATCCGCAAACATCTGGACGCACTGCGCAAGTTCCTCATGTGGGAGCCGCGTGGTCACCACGACATGTACGGAGCACTGCTCGTTGAACCCGATCACCCAGGTGACCAACCATGTGTAAAGGTTAGCAGGTTAAAGGTCATATACAGCTTTCTACGTGAGACCTGTCGCAAAGCTACGAAGTGTTACGTCCTGCTGTATGGGATCACAGTGTTACCTGCCACCCGACACAGGTGAACGCGCCCCGCCTTAACCCCCAGCCAAATAGGCCGGTAAGGCCGGTACTCAATTTACCTACCCCGGAGGGATGGAAGGCTGAGTTGACTTTGGTGGCTGGTTTTATACCTAGATGGTTTCCTGTCCGCTGACAGTCATCCATCTAAGTAGTAACCACTTGATAGCGACCCGACCGGGAATCGAACCCGCAACCTCTCGATCGTAAGTCCGACACCCTACCGTTACTACGTACGTCACGAAGATACTATCATGTTTGTTTGTACATTGTCATAATATAACCACGGTTCACAATTTGCTGCTGAAAAATATTTAGGCGCTGCGATGATTCCATGGAACGGTATAGGTGTATAGGCCCCTACAGTAACGTGGGCCATATTGTATGGTCAGACAAATACAATACAGTACAGTAATATATGCTTTATACTTAACAGCTTTACACAAAACGGAAGCACAAAGTTTCTAATGCACTTACTTACTTATGAGCAATCCTACAAATGTTTGATGCGGAAACGATTTTGGCCAAGTAGCAATTTGAACGCTGCAGAGGTCTGTAAATATTGTGAGTAAACCTACGCTTGTCAGTTAATATAAGTAACCACCAAGGTGTCGTCACACAGGGTGATGTAATCAATGGCGTCGTAATCAGGGGGACGAGGGGCAGGCGACGATTGCTCCCTCCTACATTCTGTCGGAAAATCTTCTTGTCAGAAAAAAGTTTCGTCCAAAAATGCAAAATTTGAGACTGACAATCCGGATTTGGGGGAGATTTAAGAGCAAAAATTAAAAACTTTAGCACTCTGTCGAAAATTCGCAGTGTCTGTCGGAAAATTATTGCAACTTCTTGCCCCGCCTATACTTGTTTAACTCAAGACGCCGCTGGATTTAATACTATCGAAGACCCCCATAAAATTTTTTCGTAGGCGGTACGTCGGACCTGCGTGTCCAGTTTGGTCGTGCTTACATAGTTTGAAAAATGCCAACGTGCGGAATTTTTTTAGCCTTGTTACATTAAAACGTTAAAAATCCATTCGCGTACATGTGAGGCGACTACCCACATACCTTGGGCGTGCGCGCGACGTCGCATATCGACGTGCACGGCACGTCGGTAAAATTACGTCGGCACGACAACGTGTCATGGGAGCGATGGCGATCAATCCAGGCCCGTCTAGAGGGTTTGGTAGGGGGTAAGCTACCCCGGGCCCCGCGACCTTTGGGGGCCCGCCGTCTGCCAGAAATGTAAATTACGCCAGAATGTACCATTTTTAAAAAAATCAAAAATTTTCTCCCTAGAGGGGCCCCGTGAAAATCTTTGGGGGCCCCGCAAGAACTTTTCCCCGGATTCCGCTGTGGCTCTCGACGGGCCTGGATCAATCTGCTGTTGTTGCAGGTGACGCTGATTTGGCGGCGATCTTCATGCACAACGAGGGCTATAGCACGATGTGTGGTCACGCCGTCATTGCGTTGGCACGCTATGCTGTGGACCGGCGACGGGTGATGAACCCAGCTAGACTGGACAGCGATGACGACGATCTCGAGTTTCCAGTGACTGTTCAGTGTCCGTGCGGTCCGGTTACTGCCTACGTTGAGAGACGCTCGGAGGATCGCTCGACTACCGGCAGAGTACGCTTTCACAGCGTCCCCGCATTCGCCTACGCACTCGGTCAGTGCGTTCGCCACTCACTGTCTTTCGGCCGTCGTAATAAACTATATTGCCCGTCCGTCAGTCCGTCCGTCTGTCTGTTTGACGAATCGCCAAAAAATAACAATCAAATATAAGTTGAGCGACCGAATAAAAATACATGAATTGAAGCTTGGAGCTGTACAGAAAATGCCGAAAAAGAGAACTTTATGTAGGGGGCCTATTTCTTTCTCATCTACGCTGACGTTTGCACAGCACCGAGATATGCTGGATTGTGACATCCTGCGTGGTTTAACCATGTCGCAGGCGTGAAGGTGAAGGTCGATTTGAGGTCAAGAGGGTCAAGGTCGTCTGAGGGCGTGTGCACTGAAGTAACGGTGGATATCGGTTACGGAGGAGCGTTCTATGCTATCGTCGACGATCGTCAACTTGGACTAGACGTCAGAACTGCAGCAACTGCTGATGTCGTTCACGCTGCTCACGCCGTCACTGGTAGGCTACGTAACAAGCCATCAGTCACACTTTATGTAATTGACTGCACAATATTCTACTAGCGCTTATTTCAGTCAACTGTTTTAAATAAATTCTTCATACAAAATGTTTGTTGGACAAGTTTGCCGTTTGTATAGGTTTACTGCGTAAAGTACGTAAATCGTAACGGCGACAGAAGTTGAAATCGTTGTCAGATGACTGAGATTCAGAACAACTGCTTTTTTAAATTTTTTTTTCCGACCACTAAAAATCAATTTGACCTATAATAATCTGCGTTGTTAATACAGTGTGTCGTTGCTGTCGTGTGTGAGTTAATCATGATGAAAGGTCTGCGTGAATTTAACGTCGGCAATAACGGTTCTTGTGTCAGAGGCGGTGAGATCAGAAGTGGTTCTGCGGCACCCGGACAGTGACGATCTGGCGTTCTTGTACGGAACAATCGTAACTGACGGCGAAAATGCCTTCTCTGACAAACCCACTGTCAACTTGACCGTCTTCGCCGACAAAGAGGTAACTACAAGACTGTTAAGCCATGGTCACATTTGCAGAATTGTTGCAAAGCATTTCCCGCATTTTGCAACAGCATGTTTTATTTTTTCATGTAACTACGTCTTGTCTTCAAAATAATGTTTTGCAATATTTACATGAATATTTCTAATTTTATATTTAGGGTTGTTTTAAACCGTGTGTAGATTAACCGTTTATATTAGCATTTTCTAGTTCTGTTAGGCTGGGATATTTTTATTGTGATTTTAAGCTAAGTCACATTAAATTTGACATTTTGCACTGATTCACTGATTAATAGGACTTTATTTATACATTATTTATTTACTTATGTGTATACTGAATAGTGATTATCAGTGAATATTTTGCTGGTTTAATATTTATCATCATCCATCATCATGAGCAGCAGCAGCAGCAGCATCAGTAAATCGGGTTTGCTGTTGCCAGGTAGATCGCGCTCCTACCGGGTCCGGTGTAACAGCGCGCGTTGCAGTCCAGTACGCTCGAGGTCACATCAGCGTCGGTCAGACGCGGGTGTTCCAGAGTGCCGCCACAGGCAGCCAGTACACGGGCAGCGTCATCAGGGCAACCACGTCCAGTCGGCAGACCACACAGGCGGACCACACAGGTAGCGTCGTCACGGTCCAAGTCGCCGGCACCGCTTACTACACCGGGGCGGCCACCTTCACTGCTGAAGACGACGATGAACTGAAACAAGGATTTCTGTTAAAATAGTCGAAACCGAGGGAGGTGCAATCACCCCTGCGCTAAATTTTGTCGGAAAATTGTTGGAATATGTTCATTTTGTCGGAAAATTTTCCTTCAAAAAGAAAATTCGGCGCTGAAAATCCCCTATTTTGATGATACATGTATTTAGAGGCGAAATTGAAATTTTGAGTAGTCATAATCTATTTTGTCGAAAACTTGCAACTTTCTACTGCTGTGCCTACTTTTCTGACTCACGACTCGCTGGTTGCCAGCCAGCAGTTTACAGAATAACTTCGCTTGTGAACCGCGCTTTAATTAGTTAATTAGTTGCTATAGGAATGCTTCAAGCTGTTTCATATGTATGTTGTATTGCTCATCATTGCTGTTTAATTTCTATGTGTACGGTCTTTTTTTATCTCGATTGCTTGTAACATAGTGAAGATTACAAGAAATTTGAGCCAAGGCTCACGAGACGCGCGAAAGCCTATAGCAGTTCCTGTTCGCAAACTGTCAGTCTCTCTCCAGCTGTTTTCACGAAAGACTGGCCAACAACGGTAAAATAACGATTTTTACGGGGGTACCGCTCTTTGATGCCCTCGTGCGCAGGTTTCCTTGAACCTAGAAAATCGAAACTTGGACCGTCGAAATCTACGTTCAATGCTGAAAATTTCATATGCAGCTTCTCAATTATAGTTTCAGCGCAATTCGCTCTTGGAAAGTGTCTCGCAGGTCGAAATCGCCAAAAAATCCATAAAACTTTTATTTTAGCGTTTAAGGTTATCCAAGGTCATTGCATTTGGTGGCAATCGAGAGCCAGTGTACGACTTTTTATTAGTGATTAATAGTAACATAGGCCATAATCTCGCACCGTTATTAAGATACAGCGACTTATTGGCCAAAAAATCGCAAATTTTGCCCACCTCCTCTCATTTAGCGCCTTCGTTTTGGGTGACCCCCTTCGAATTTATAAAAAAAAGCTTTACAGTTTCTGAAACTAGAGTCTTCCGGGCAGCCGAGGGTGAAAATTTGGTAATCCTAGCTTTCACCGTTTTTGACTGATCCACCCGTGTGTCGGACAGACGGTCGGACGGGCAGAATTGCGATGGCTAAGACGCGCTGAAAGCAGTAGCTGCTTTCGCGCGTAAAGAGAGTAGGCCTAAATAAAGATGGTTATAGCCCTTTGTTGTATAGTGTTCGCGGCTTATTTTACAATATTTTGCTCGCTTGTACAACAAGTCTACAGCACATCGGAGTAATGGAGTCCGAGTTTTTTCTTGCTGAAACAGTTATATAGAGTAGAAATAGTCTAAAAAAACAGAGAATACGCAAAAATAATGAATTAACCGCGTTAATTCCGGTGACAAGATGAAGCATTGGCAATGATCCTACTGCTACTGCTAAATTGTTGAAATGAAGCGAAAATCAACTTCACGAGATGACAGTGATGATCATTGCCACTACCGCCGCAATGGCCACCATCAAATAGCGGCCGTCGACCGCCCGTGCTTTACCGTCAAAATGTTCTACGTGTAGACGTTAGGCCTATAATTACCACGTCAGAAATATCTCTGCAGATGTTACGGTACCGAGCGTAAAACATTTAGCAAAATGTCTAAACGTGGTTGGTCATGTGTAAAAAATAAAACAAAAGTTGTTTATTGTTCTACACGCCTTCACGTCTTAATTCTGTAAGAGATTCGTTGTCTCGCGTTGGCCTAGAATTTGCACAGAATGCGATAACGTCTAAGCACCGCGTGACAGTGGTCTGTTTATTATCGCTATCGTATGCCACCTTCATATACGCTTGCAATAAATAAATGTTGTATTGTATTTTATTGTGTTGCGTTGCCGTACAACGGACGTCAGCTGACTTTAACGACCAAGATTGTGTGCCCAGTGTGATTGCTGGGCGCGTTGGCTACCATGCTACGCTCTGATTATTCTAGCTCTAACATCACGTGCTCCTGGATTGACGTACACGGCAGTCACGAGTCTGAGAATAATTATTGCAGGCATAACCCAATAAAAACAGTGGTAAAAACATGAAATAAAAGTACGTGGCTAGGGGGCTAACAAAGCCCCTTGCTTTGATTTCCACCTTACCATCTGTAATTTGAGCTTATATACTCTGCACAGCTGTTGGGTCTACTGTACTCTGCCCCAGGTAAGTGATAGGATACTATAGTCTTTATCGTGTTACCTGTATAGCTAACTAGTGCTTCGTTAGCACCAGAACGATCAACCTTCAGATACAGGATTATCTTTTTTAAAAACCGACAAATTCAACAACCTCTATATATTGGGCTTGGGCAGAGGATGCGAAACTTTACGTTATTCTGTACGAAAAAAGATGATAGAAAGAATAAATTTAGAAAATGAACAAAATTGTTAACTTACTACCCCAGTAACTTATAACGTCATTGATACTGCAAAAACAGCGAGAACAACGATGAGAAATATTAAACAAAAACACATAACCTTAACTATAACTATAATAATGATAAAGGGCTAGAGTGTGGTTACGGGACCCTTTATACGACAGATAAGGCACTCAATAACCTCCATAGTAACCTTAACTAGAGAGTAGGGTTAGGGTTAGAGGTAGGCGTACCGGTACGCGTCGTAGTCGCTGCACTTGATGACCCCCGGGACTGTACCGGATGACCCAAAAATAAATATTTTAGGTCCTCCAAACTAAATTGATAGTTCTGTTGCTTAAGGGCTCTATCACCACTTGGCTACTTATGCTACTAATTAGTTGTACTACGATATATGCACTGTTTTGAAAAAATAAGCTTCCTATCTTCACACTTTACTTTTTTACGACAGAAGTCGTGTATAAGTAAGTAAGTAAGTATGTGAATATTTAAAGTGCACAATGTCAGCCAGTGGCCGAATCTGAGGCACTTGGCTGAGCCGCTAGGGGGAGCAGTAGGCCTGCTGGAAGGAGTGA
>Ga0056128_1003931_pt1 | contig 18488 bp, 12 predicted proteins | sample WorMetLIZISLAND2_FD_71113 | JGI IMG/M metagenome (GOLD analysis project Ga0056128, IMG submission 71113) | Marine gutless worms symbiont microbial communities from Max Planck institute for Marine Microbiology, Germany - Olavius geniculatus... ... | reverse complement strand
TCCGTAACCTATATAAATGAGTTACTACTCATTTTACCGTCCCACGGAAGGTAGAAGGCTGAGTCGACCTAGCTGGCAGGCTTCGCACCGAGATGGTTTACCTGCCCGCAGGCAGTCACCATCGCAGTACTAACCGGGCCCGGCGTAGAGTAACTTCGTTTCAGCCGAAACGCGTTACCAACTACGCCACACCGAAGACACTGCCAGACATCAGACAGACTGACGTTGCACGCACTGAAAGACTATAGGCCTACAGTACATGCACCTTAGTATTGGCTTAGGTGTTAGGTTGCACTGCACACCTGCAGCATATATATGTATAGACACGCAACAATTACTGACGTGAGATGCACATCGCCAGATAGACAGGTGGAATATGTACTGTTTCTTCAATAATATTACTCAATAGCTGTAAAAAGACAGCGATGCACGCAATCGCATAAAGAACATACGAGAAGTAATAATAACGGACAATAACTTTATTGAATTTTGCATTGCATTCGCTAACTAAAAGAAAAAAAGTGCAGATAAACACGCGTAAACGGACACTAGGAGTGACATTATTTGTTTTAAACAAAACCTATTTGCAATGAAACAGCTAAGTAGCAGCTCGTTTGTAAAATATTAAGTCTCTCTAAAGAATCGTTTTGTGGCGAACCTTGTGTCGAGCAAATTTGAGTCGTTTGTACACCAAATGTTGCTATAAGCAACAAAATCGGTTGTTCTCTCGTTTGCGTTAGCGTTCGTTGACGGTTGACGAATGTCGTGTTTGGCGGGGATTTAAGGAACGAAGATTTATACCAGCGCAGCATCCGTAGCCTATATACGCGCGGCGTCATCACGTTTCTTGCAGTTTCAACGTCGATCTCGTTTTCTGCCGAGAGACTGGTTCAGTTTCCGGTGGGACCTGACTGATGGGTAGACGCGTGATCGCCGTCAGCTGTAGCCCTGATCGATGGCGACCGCCAACTCAGGGCTTACTTATCAGAAGGCTTCATCTCACCACGACAGAGACTGTCCGATCGAACGGGCGAATGCATCTCTCCTATCTTCACCGATGCTGGAAACGACTCAATCAAACGCAGTTTCGTTCTGTGATGTTATGGGAACCACGCGTCGTCTGTCATTAATGTGTGCATGTGGAACAGTTTGCTTGATTTCCGTCAATTTTGTGAGTTTATAAGCTTTAAAGCGTACTGTTATTGCAGTTCATTTAACTAAATTTTAATATTTAGGGCCTTTGCACATATGTCACCTCGGAGTAGAAGATAGGACGTCAAGCCCGCGCTATCGACAGCAAAAAAGTTATATGTATGCAGCGAAAATATTCCGGTGTTACTGCTATTACTGCCCAAACTCCATTCGGACATTAAAAAGGCTCCCACAACATCACGGGATCGGCAGAAGACGCTTTCCGTCCGGTATCATAAGCTATAGGCGCCTGCCTCTGGCTGTTTGTAACTTGTTTTGTTTTGGCACGCAGTGTACCGCAGGGGGGCAGCACGCAAACTGACCACGAACGAAAGATAAGTGCATCAGCAGCAACTACGCGGTACGGTCATCACAATGACGCGCATAGCCTTCAACTCGTGTATAGTAAACAGCGCGAAAATAATAGAAAAACGCACAAATTCGTCTGTCTCTCTATGCCAATGCACGGCCACAGAGATCTTCGCACATGTGCGTTAAGGTAAAATAAAATAACAAAACCTAACGTAATATTTGACCGCATTCGAATTGTTTTCATGTAGACTTTGGTGTTGTGCGATAATTAATCGTGCTGGCGGCTGTTAGCATTCGACAAACCCGACTGCAAGTCCGTGACGTGAAAACAGACTGAGAAAGGAGGGGAGGTATGTGTCGAGGATAAATTATAGCACAGCGTGTACAATAGTTTGGACGGTGAGCGGCTTGATCTTTTTAATGCTCTTACGACGAAAAATAAGAACATAAATCGCGATAACTCTCGTATACGGTTCGAGACACGGACACCAGACGGCGTCGTACTTTTAACCACCGCGTGTTTGGCCATCGGACGTTACGTTCGAGTATTATGACACAAGCGGAAGCGATATTCGCCAGGGCACCTGGGCAGCGGGTACCAGCTTTGATGAATTACAGAGCTAGCTGGAGACGACGGGAAGATGAAAAGACGACGGACAAGCGACATGGAACTCAACTCAACTCAACTCAACTCAACTCGGCCACCAGAAAGAACCGAACAAACCGACGCCGCACAGCGCGGTCTTGCCGTACGCAGAGTTATCCCGCCGCGCCGCCGTCACAACAGCACAGGAACGCGGAAACGTCGGCGTGCCAGTAAAAACCGCTGATTTACGACGAAAAACAGCCAAACTCGACGCAATGATAAGCGACCTACTGCTGTTGGCGAACGGCGCAGAAGTGCCGTGAAGTCGAAACAAACGTGAGCGTATAGTCGCGTGGCAAAGCGCAGCGACGTCAAGGACGATACATTAATGAACTTAGGAGCGGCGGATAATTCGCTCGTGCGGGAATTCACCTCACCAGCCGCTTAGCAGACTTAGGAGCGTCGTTAGCTAAATAAATTAGGTGCTTAGACTTGAGGCTCTTTCTGGGAGCAATTAAGCAGCGAAGTAGAATGCACCACTGTACATTTTACGAACGGCTTCACAAAAACTGGCAGTATACTAAAAGGGACAGTATACTGAAAAGGGAAAAGAGACCTTTGGAAGTTCGAGAGAATAATTGCCCCGTTTTCTCCGTATCGGTGGCGCCAGTGAATACGACTGCCGTTGCCATGGCAACTAACTGCGGGCCTTCGTAGACAGCGTCTGAAACCTGGCGCTCTGATATTGAACTGACACACGCTGCAGGCGAGAAACTCGGCCATGAACTTACCGGTTAATAAATGGTTATGCATTCAAAAATTTACAGCCAACACATAAATAGCTTACTTTTTATTGTGTATGTATTCCAAGGTCTTGCCCGTTCGTCTGAACTATACGGCCTCCTAACTGGAAAACTAACAAACGCAGAAAAACAAAAAAAATGACGTCAACGCTACCGCGATTTGCCACTATGCAGTTCGGAAAGTGAAAGGTTAGAAATAAGGTAACGTTTAGAACTATCTTTGCACAGCTCTAAACGGACGACCGTGCAATATGTCAATACCGGGACAACACTTTTTGTACTTTGCATGCCATTTTTAGCCGATCGTACTTACGTGACTGTCGAGCTTATGGTACGGTTGTCTTCTGTCGTCTGTCTGTCCGTCCGTCTGTCCGTAAAGGACGTATTGTGGCTAAACGGTGTGAGATAGGGCCTTGGTTGCTATTGATCACTCACAGGAAGTCGCATATTGGCTTTCAAATGACATGAAAATTATTGACCTTGGATGACACTGAAGGCCACTGACAACCAATACGTTATCTTACGGTTATCTTAGCGATAGCTAAGCTCCTTGTTAAAATTAAGTGAGTGTGATGTAAAGGAGTGAAAGTTTTTGTTCTAACTGCGGCGACCCAGATCTATAGCGATTTTTATGCGGCGGCGGCACTTTGTCTAGAGACATTAAACTTGCACCAACCAACGCATAAGCCAATCCACCAACGTCTTATAGCGTTACTCCATCAGCCGCCGGAAATAAATAAAACTGCATACGTTGTGCGACAAATATGGACGTCGATCGATAGCCCTAATAATACTGCTGCCGGAATGCTGATAAAATGATCGGCGTGCTAAGCTTGCTAAACAAATGTGCGCATGTCAGTATAGACTGCAGCCAGCAAGAATAGGCCTACGACACGTAGGTCTACTAAGAATTACAGCAATTGGATCAATAATTGACTTTTAATTGTGAAAAAACAATGCAAGAAAAAAACATCACAAATATGGAAAAATAAAAAATGTGCACATTTAGCAGCGAACCCGAATGTGGCCCATTCAAATGTGACAAAAATAAACGTAGTAAGTTATGTGTTATTATTTGATTTATGGGTTCAGTCGGAATCGCGTTTTACCGCGCTTAGCCCACGAAACGCCGAACAAATCAACATAAAACCTGAAGTTTATCTATTCCGAAATACTGGATATTTAGCGCATCAGACCTGCCACAGCAACATGCAACACGCCATATACTTTCTCGATAAAGTAATAAAAAAAAATTCTATCCCACTGCTCTATAATTTTTGTAGATTTTTATTTACTCGACGAAGCTGTGTCCAGCAGCACGTTCTCTCTTTTTACTCTTTTCATTGTCAACAACCCAATCTTTCGCCCTCGGCCGCTTTCCACGAAATCGCCGCAGGAGCTCTTTTTCCCAGAATGGCGACAAAATTACACCCTATATTTACAGCTGTCGCACACGTACGATATACAACAATTATCAGATAGTGCATGTGTACGACGGCGAGTGCTACGAATGTCATTAGTGTTTATCACGTTTGGGAGTTTTTAATCATCGACGCGTTTACGACAGCACAAATCAACCACAGAAAGCAATATGAGCGCTAACGTAGGCCTACCAGTTTCAATGCCGTTTACAAAGTTAAATTCAAAGGTTCGTCCGGCCTCCCAGCGACATGGCCTAAAAGGCAGCTTAAGAGCCTCGAATATACAAAACAGAAAGAAGTTTTTTCAGCCGACCGTAACTGTTGAGCTATTGCTACGGTTGTTGTCCGTCTGTCCGTCTGTCGTCTGTCACGGATGTATTGTGGCTAAACGGTAAGTCGTAAGGGGTCGTCGATGGTGCCATCACTGACAACCAGTACGGTCGGCTGTCCTAGCGACAGCTGGGCTTCTTGTCTTTATATGAAAGATTGGCCCACTGACCAGTGCAGCGTTGAGTTCGTTCGAGTCGCTCTCCGGGTACGGCGTGTAGACACCCAGCGCCACGCAGTTGGCGAAGATCGTTACCAAAATGAAATACTCGAACGCTCTGGTGGCACAATCTTGTTAAGGCAACAAACTGCTAGGTCTGTTTTCTATCGCACGCGACGCTAAAGTACTCCCATCATCGATGAAAGCTTTCAGCGTTAGCGCTTCATTGGTCTGGAACCCCCTATAGCCACTATATGTAGATCTGCCAGCCAACTTTTCGTCACCTGCTTCGTCCTCATATCTCTCATCACACTATCTGCAACGTTATTTATAACCGCTCATAATCTCACCCCAATCAAACGTGACGATTGAAATCTTTCTCGCATCTGTTTATCACACACGTCCCAGGCAGAACGCAGCATCGATCGCATTCGTAAAATAAGCACGTTTCAGCTAATACCGTCTAGATTTATGCTTCGTTACACTCTCCTTACACTCACATACATGTTATACACTCTCTAGATCGTTACGAAACGTTGGCAACAATTCTAGATGTAGTTAGAAAACAGAATTCGTTAGCATTTCTTCAGTTGAAGATAATAAATCACAAAGCAAATTTTAAGACTAAGTTACGACCGCGGAGGCAACAAAGGATACTTCCACTCGACGATGTCGATGAAGAGTTTTCGGACGGGGTTTTTTAGCGTGAGGCAGAAGAGGGCGCGAGGAGGTCGGGGGTTGAGGTTGACCGTCGGCTTGCGGGCGTTCGCCTTGCGGCGCGCCGCGGCCGCGTCGCCGGGTGTGACTCCGGCAGCCGCCAGCGCAGTCGCCCACCCGTCACTGATCGGTGGCCGCTCGCCGGTGGCCGGTGCGACGGACGGGCGTGTGGATCGGCGCGTCACACTGCCACGTGGTTGAACACCCGGTGGAGACGACGTCCCTGGACCGTGGCTGACCGACGGTCTCGCCGCGGTCGACGACTTCCTTCGCGCTAAGGTTGATCGTCGCCGGTGTGTGGTGGGCGAGACGGGCCACGCGTCAGCCGGGGTAGCGTAGTCCATCGGCGGGGAGAGCGGATCGAGCGGATCGTAATCCAACGTGAAACTACGCGGCAACGGCTCAGCGGAACGCATTCTTGCGGTACCGATGCCCCCGCCCCCGCCGCTGGAAGTGACGTCACCGGAAACAGTCGGCAGAGACGCGCCTGCGAGGTCGTCGTGGTCGTCATGTCTGGAACTTTCTGACTGCTGACTGTGGTCGCTATCCATGATTATTCACTGCAACACACATATATAGCCGCTGCGATGGAACGTTTTTAATGTCTTGATCAGCTAGCACAGCGAAAAAAAACGTAACAAAAACAAGAAGAAACCGTCAATCGCAATCAGAAAAAAGCATGTTTCAACACCGTCAGAGTTTATTTTGTTTCGTAAAAGTGCTTGCGTACAGAGCGAGAGCATTGAATTGAATTGAAATGAAATGAAATAAAAACCGCGCGTTCCGGCTTTCATTTTATTTCATTTCTGTCGCTCCGTACGCGCCTTTACGCTCACAGTGTCATAATTCACCTTAGACCATGTGTATAGGGGCTGAGACTATCAAGGGATTGCAATAACAGATAGTCCGCTATTCTACAGCATTACTACACTGTGTCTCAGAAAAAAAACAGTCAAAATTTTTTTGGTTATAACTTTGTCAAATTTTTACTAAATTTAATAATTTTCCGCATAAAGATGGCCAAGACGATGAAATTATGCAAGGTACACTCACTTTCCACCACTCTTAACTTATGTCAACGCACTACTGTGTGAAACATAGATGTTCCAAATTGTTGCATAACGCTGAGTTATTCTCCAAGAAAACGCTGTAATAACTTAATTAAGCACAAAATAATACTCAGTGTAAATTATTTAACAAAATTATAAGTTTATATAACAACATGCTTGCAAATCATCAGAATTTATGTTCAAAGTCGGCTCCGCATACAAAGACAATTGTTTAGATGCAACGCCACTGGTGAGTGATAGCGGAATCAAAGGTTGACTGATCAGACGGCATTCACTCATTGACTAGCGGTTTTTAAGCTTATCATCAGCTATGTTGTTGTCTGCTATTTTTACCATAAAATATTTAATACCACAACATTATTAAATCGCGTAGCACCTTCCGTCAAATTGATGATGCAAAGATGAACAATTTGATACAAATAACCACCACGTATAATGTAACAATTTTAAGCATCTGTGTTTCACACGGTAGTGCGTTGACGTAAGTTAGGCAAGGTGAAAAAAGTAACCCTTACAATATTTTATCGTCTTCGCCATGTCTCTGCCAAAAATTATCAGAGTTGGTTAAAATTTGACAAAATTATGATGACAACAATTTTGACTGTTTTTTGAGACACGATGTACATATGACTTTCGTTTACCACCGGACAGAAACTTTTAGACTTTTGAATCAAACTTAATCTTGTATTACTGACGAAGACATTTCTATTAGGGCTAACTAAGGTTAACGACTAATTAATCGTTAATTTTTAAAAAGTTAACTATTAAAAATTTTTTTATCGTTACCAGCACTAATTTCTATTTCTTCGCCACAGCCAGTGCACACTTTAGTTTGCGAGTCATGCAGTTCGGCCGAATTTGTCGTTGGTTAAATCAAACAAAGCTGCGTGCAGGATTCCAGCCGTCGCTGCTGGCGAATTGTATATATGTACGGTGCGGAAAAATAAGATTTCTCTGCCGCTGTCAGCTTGTGCATCAGCATATATACTAAAGTCTGCAAAAGTCGGGGCCTAGCAGTAAGGAAGGAAAAGCAAGGTTTGCAGATTACGGACGGAGCGTTGACGCCAATGAAAGGGCGCGCCATGCAGACTTTCTGCTTGGCCGAGCAAAGGCGGCATTCCTGACGACTGCTGAGGCGTGCCCTGGCGCCGACTAGTGGTAGGATATTGCTTCGGTCCCGAAAACTGCATCTTCCCCTACCCGTAAACCCTTGCAGGATATTTTGGCGTCGTTCTTTTGTCCTTAGATTCAAACGGCTTGGTACATTCTCAGTCGCATTTAATCAGTCACTCTTTACTGCGTCGAATAACAGCACAAAATACAGGACAGACTATAAGATAATAAGCAGCCGTTGTCCGACGCAGGCCTATGTCTAATCATTAAATGCCCTCGCGACCAGAAAGAAAATAAATTTCACAATTACTGAGGTCTAAATTCGCAATTAACTTACATTTAATGCAGTAGGCCTATAACTGCTGAAGTACATTTTGGGACAATGATTTTTGTTCTATATTGCTCTTTTGATTTTTCATTCAAGTCACTAAAACGCAAAAGTGCTGCATTTTGTCCAACATTGATACACAACTTTAATAGAATGCCGCAGACTTCTGTGACTTACGGAAACAGGGGGAACGAAGTCTGTCATACTCAATGCTAATTTTTAGGTTTTGACGCAAATATGGAAAAAGTCAAATGTGACGGAAATAGGCCAAAGCTGTATTGCCATGTAGACTACGGTATTATATTATTGACTAACTGATGATATTTCGTCTTACAACACAGACGACTCCAGGCAGTAAAGACTGCGGTCCAAACAGCCATTGCTTATGCAATACTGGTAAGTTTATTGCATACAGCATGCTATACGAGTGTTACAGGGAAATGGTATCTGCCTTTAAACGCACAGGTCTAAATTTTGAACTCACACATGCAGACTTTTAGCTCTGCGTTTGCTTCTATATTGACGACATAAAAGCTAAGCAATGTTAAAATATTGAAAAAGGTTTCCAGAAATTGAAGTATTTCCAGCTTTTCGTCTAATTCCCTATAGCGATAGCGAGTTGGCTGACGACGGCCAACAGAAGCGATCACGACGAAAATTTCGTGATTTTGGTGAAAACCGAGCAGATTGAACTTCAGAGAAAGCAATCTGCTCTCCGCAACCGTAGACTTCAGAAGTCAATGTTTAACAAGACTATCAGTTCTAATGACGGCTAATGCGACGTGTTTCGTGCTGAAGCGACTAAAGGATACTTCTGACAAGCTGGACATTTTTTGCCTAATTATCTTACAACGTGATTTGCTAGAACAGAAAACTGAAGCGGTTAACACTAGTTAGAAAGTATTTTTGCAGTCCACTGGCATCGTAGGATGATTCTGCAATATCGCAGTTCGTTTTATAACATTCTGAGTCCGAAAATCAATCGCTCGGTTATCGAAATGCATCTATATACTGCGATATGTCGCCAAAAATTATCGCTACAGAGAAATCCGTGTCCACATTTGCCACGACGTTTCTCGACAACCGAACCAGCAAGCAAGGAAGTAAGTATGTAAGTAAATAAATTTATATAGCGTTTATAATGTCGGCGAGCAACTCCCCGAATTTGAAGCACTTGGGTGAGGCGGGGCACTAAAGACGGCTAGAGGTTGAAAAAACGTTTTGAGCTGGCGACGGAAGAACGCTCTTAAACAACTATTGCGAATGTCCAAAAAAGAGAAAGCAAAGTGAAGCATACTTGTAAATTATCGTTGGGTTATGGTCATCATGCGGCGGCCTATTTGCAGTCAGTCGGTCCGTTAGTCAGCGTCATCGGTTACGACACCGGCGCACGTAAAAAGGTAGGTAATAGCGGCAATTCTAACGCGGCTGTTGATTGCCAGGCTGTGGCGTGCAGCTCGCGATGTGCGAAGCCTATTTACCATTTCGTCGTGAACGCCGTAGGCCGCCGCCATGCGCTGCCGTCCATCCGCCCGTCTGGAGCGCTGCGTAAGTGAATGGATTGAAGACTCGCAGACGTGGCACTGGCTGCAGCAGCTTCTGAAGCAAGCGTGTGCAGTGCTGCTGCATATGTCTGCCCGCAACCAGTCTCAATCCACAGTTCCGTCGTATCCACTGCGTCCAAGGCATGCATCGCATCGTTTCCGTGCAAGGCAACAGCACGGAGACTGAACCTTTCAACTGCTGTTACAGTGTCCACGAAAACTCGCTTTTTTAAAATTTCAAGTTTATCTCTGGTCATAAAATTAGTGCCCGGCTTACTTGTAGATAGGCCTGCCTTGTCCGGTAGCCTGCTACACAGATAATTACTGTAGTAGGACGATTGTTACTAATAATAGTTTTTAGCCTACCGTACTTAACCAAACTTATGGTATGGTTGGCATCTGTCTTTTGTCTGTCCATTTGTAACGGATGCAATGTTGCTAAGCATTAGGTCGTAAAGGAAAGTTTTTTTTACACGAATAGTTAGTCTCTGTCATAAATCTGGGCACGCAAAATTTGAGCGATCTAGTGCAAGAGGAACATTTTCAAATTCGGGGTTGAATGGACGAGAGATAGCAAAAAATGTGCCTCTTCAACGGAATACTGGCCATATCTGGGAAACGGCAAAAGATACGGCCAAAGTAACTATAAGTCACTAACAGAAAGTGGCATACGCCCTTTCAGGTAAAATAAAAATTATCGGCCTTGGATCACCAGTACGGTTGGCTATCTTAGCGACAGCTGGGCTTCTTGTTGTTTTTCAGCTAACGGAAGTACGCCTTGCAATGTGTTCATATAAGCAAGTCCTCACACCTCTGCGAAGCGGGCAAGCATCAAACACGTCGTGTATAACGTACTGTATACATAGTCCTAGTAGTAGCCTACGTCCGGAGCAGCTTCTATGCTGCTATGATGTTCTGCAAGCGGAGGCGGCGTCGATAGCGCCATTTACGCTCGAGCACACAGCACGACGCGCGCGTTCATACAGTATTTATACCGTCGCCAGCGTTAACAACCGACCGCTAATGTTACCGTACACACGTTTTCTGCTTGACGTAATGACGTCTGCAGTCGATAAGCGAAGAAAGACCGGACGCTATCGTGTGAATAAGAGTATAATAGACTAACGATATTGGCAAGTCCATCAATTTCAGCGCGGCTGCTCAGTGGGGTCGCACGCAGCGCTTCAACGCCATTCTTCTGCATCATAATTTTACCATAAGCGACGTACCGAATATCTGTGTCACCCTCGGGTATATCTACTACCGCGAGGGTACTACAATAACAATAACAACAACAATAATAATAGAAATAATAATAATAGGCCTAATAGACATAACAGAGAGTCGTTTATAGATTCGTCGTTATGGCTGAACAGTTGCAAGAGTTCATTCGGTTCATTTGAGGGATTTAGAACAGGGCTGGGCAACCGCCGACTTAACCCGTTGGTTCGCCAGTACTCACGCTTACCGCTGCCAGGCCGAAAGTCGATACTTAATTTTTCGTCTCATTGAGGATAAAACGCTGAGTGGACCCGGATAACTTATTGCATACTGTGTTTGGTGCATAGGCCTACGCCTCGATTGTAAAAATGTGGATCTCTAATGCATTCTGTAATTTTATTGAAAAATAAAAATCGCATGTTAACGGGTAAAGACTGTAACATAAAACTTCAAAACAATTGTAATTACTCAACCGTAGTACGAAGCTAAAGGCGGGATCACACTAGCGGTCCGGACGGCAGTCCGAACGGCCGTCCGGACCGCTATTTTGACCCCTCCTTAACAACAAGCGGGTGATCTGCAGGGTGCGATCATATATATGCACGTCTATATTATAAAGAGTTATGGGCATAAAAACTACATTTTCTTCTCTTTTTTCTTTATCATTTGTACTTTTCTAACTTAAGGGAGTAACTACATAAAGCCGTGTGAAAGTTATATGTAAAAATCATATTACAAACCTTGTAAAAAATTCAGCACAATCAGACACAAGTTTACAAATCGTTGTTACACGTAACATAAAAAGTTCCACTACAAATGTTTTGTATCTGACGTAACAATAAATTAAGTCTTCTTTTTCCGATCCTTTCCAATGTATCGAGAATTATGGCAACATACAAGTCAGCTAACGAATGTGCTACCCAATATTAATTAATTGTTGTAAGCGGCCAAAATGCGACTTCTGCATTTTACAAGGTAGTGTAACGACAGTATTAAAGTATGGTGACCAAAACTGCAGAATTTTACGTCACGTTTTCTCGCGATGTTGCGTGCCAAAGATTATGAAAATCGACCAATGTTTCTTCGTGCTATTCAAACATAAAAGTGGCTCCACTTTAGCTGTCCCACCCTGTACATGTACTCAAGACTGCGATTACCACAGTCGGACCAAGACGGACATGTACAATTTGACGTCCAACGTCTCTTATAAATGGAATAAAACAGCTACTTTTCTGAAGTAAATTTATTTTTTAAAAAGTATAGCCAATTTTTACTACCGTAACACGTTACTGATGTGGCCGTAAAGTAGTTTTAGAACGGTAATTCATAGGTAAACGTATTACATCCTTTTAAAAGACTGAGAAAATATCCGTCGCTTTTATTTTTGTCCTGTTTCTTATTTTGACTATAAAGCATAAACAATATATTCAAATACACTTTCTCTTTCTTAGGCTAACTACTTACTTCCTGCTAACTTACGCCAGATAACCCTAAACAATATTTGTTGCGCTAAAACGGTCGAAAACAGCGTAAATGCTGTACAACATTGTAATTTTACCCGGCGGAAAAACGTTTGTGCTACGTAATTAAAACGGTCAAAAGAGCTTTTTTTAAAAATAGAAACTAAAACATTTTTTCTTTTACAAACATTACGTAAACGACAGTTTTCGCACTTTCACATTTGTTGCAGACATTTTAGTTGCTAAAAGTGTTATTTTCCTTATTATCATTTTTTGGTTTATCGTTTTATTGTTCGGTTTTAACGCAGTTCTCACTTTTCTGGTGAGTTTTCACGACTACTGATTTGCACCGTGTTTTCGCAGTGCTTTCTGCACTTACTTTATGCCAATCTTGTCGCTGTGATATTTTACGGGCACAGTAATGTGTTACGGTGGCAAAAATGGGCTACTTTTGAAAATTAAATTAACTTCGGTCAAGTAACTGTTCTATTCCACCATGATGCGATACTGTCAGTACGGTTCAATAGTGATGATTGTATAACGAGTGCCGTATAGTGTGTGTTGTGACTTACCTAGTTGGTGTTTTCTGACGATAGTCGGGTTGCGCAGCATGCTGACGAATCCAACAGCAGACAGACAGACGGACAGACGGACATACAGTCGGAGCGACTAGTGGAGGCGTCCATGAATCGCGCGCTAGGCGTGCAGTGCACACGGAGATCATTCATACTCGTGAGCTAGACCAGCACCATCACGGACGCACCGCCGTGGCACACACTGAATGTGTGTGCGCACGCGCGCTAGATCCGGCAGCACCGTGTGCGGCGCCTACCTACCACATGCTGTAGAGTCTTCCAGACTGAAGCCAAGTTTACACGACGGACTAGTGTCTACTAATAAAATCAACAGACACACCTATAAACGTATTGAACGGAACAATTACTTGATTAAAGTCAATTTACTTATCGAAAAATAGCTCATTACTACTGCTGCAACGCATTACTATGTCCGCAAAGTAGTTTTAGAACATTAATCCTACATCATTTTACGCGTCGCGTTTATTTTTGTAGAAACCGAAAACAAGAAAACAAGAAAAATAATTGAAAATCAAAAAGCTAAAAACAGTCTGTACACAACACACAGTAGACAAATTGTACTCATCGTACGCAACGCGTGCAAGAAAGGACGTAACAAACGCAGCTTCCACAAAAACTCAAGCGCCAGGATAGAGTGAGTGAGTGAGTAGTTTCTTAACGGCACAGGACAGAAGCGGTCGTTACGTCGGCTAAATAATTTGCGTTACTTCCGTTACGTTGCGTACGTTGCGTGCTTTGTCGTTGCGTCTGGTGGAAACCGCGCTTAATTCGCCGTCAGCAAAGGTCTGGAACCACGCCATGACGCGATCTCAGACGGGCTTATCTCGCATCCTTCATCCGCTCGATAGCGTCTTCACGCTTCCTGTATAGCAGCTGCCGATACGAAACTTCCACAGCTAGCGCTGTAAAACAGAAGCTGCGTGTTAGATGATAATAATAATACAACACTGTGCATACGAGATAGGCCTACACACATTCGTTTGCATTAGACAACTCGATCGATGTCTACGTCAACAGTACAGTGATGTAAACAACACTTTTTTCAAGACCACGACTTTTCACGTATCGTCAAACGTATCAGCATATTAATGTCACTCACTGATTACAAATTTTCGTCAAAAATGCATGATTAAATGTGTCCAATAATATGCAATGCATGCTGCTCGATGCCAGTCGATGGTAACCACAATAACATAATAATTATTAGTTGACCTCTTAACTACAGGGTGGGCCAAAAAAACGTAGCACTTTACTTCTGTCCTTATCTTCGCCAATTATTGGTCGATTTTCAAAATTCTGTCACTGTCACACTTATCAGACAATTTGCAATAACGTAATTATTACACATCCCACCACGGCGTAAATGCGTTTTTACACTACCTTGTGGAATATCAATGAAATGTGCATACATACCACTAACAACAAACAAACATTTGGGTAAAATTGAAAGAAACACTTTAACCAAAATTGCGATAAATGATCTGTACGACACTAGACTGTGTTAGACCCACACAATCTAGTGACATACAGACCTTCACTGCAATGTTGGTCTGAAGTGTTTTTTCAAAGTTTACCAAAATGTTCATTTTTCATTTACCTATTTTTGGGTTATTATCGTTAGTTTTGGCTTACATTTATATTATACAATGTAAAAACATTATACATTATAGAAACGCATTAGCGTGTGGTGGGATGTATAATAATCACATTATTGCAAATTGTCTGCTGAGTGTGACAGTGAAAGAATTTTGAAAATTGGTCAATAGTCGGCGAAGATATTGACAAAAGTAAAGTGCCGCGTTTTTTATGGCCCACGGTGTATATTTGATAGTTAGTAATTGCTAGCAAAAAGTCTTGAAATTCTCAAGACTTTTTTGTCAAGACCAAGACTAAAAGTGCGTTCTCAATGCGCGCGTTACGCGGCGTGACGCGTGTTGCGCGCCGTGACGAGCGTCAGGCGCCTTAACGCGCGCTAAGCGCGGAGACCATCTTAATTGACTGTTAAATTAAACCTTACCTCACCGTAGAAGAGCGAATACATAACCAATTCAAATGAGATGGTCCCCACTCCCCGCGTTTAGCGCGCGTAACACGCGCAGTGAGAACGCACCTTAAGACTTTACTTTTTTGTCCTCGAGATGTCTGGAGACCAAAATGAAAAAGTTCGGGGAGAAATTTGTGAGTTTTCCCCAGCAAAGACCCAGCTAAGTTATCGACGTTGCTCTTAACAACTATGGTATCTATTTACGATAGTTGTAAACGCTTAAAATCGACTCCAGTTAGCTAAAAAGTGCGTTAACGACTATTGTATTTGCACCTGCAATATACGTAAACACCATTCTTGTCAAACTTGCTGCAAATTTTGGCGTTTGCAATTACGGTATTTAAAATACCACAATTGTAAACGCCACTCTGCGACAGTTTTCTCGCAGAACTACAGTTTGCATTTGTAGTTTGAGTTTTTAGTGTTTTTTTTACTTTTTTAGTGTATTTTATTGTGTGCTGCTGCCTTTTGGCGTAATAAACGATAATGATTCTAAAAACATTTTGGTTTGTTAAGGCTATATTTCAAATAATTTGATGAAATAGGCGTCACAGTCATATCTGTGTAATTTTTCTGCATTTTCGATATAAGCCTTGTTTGTCCATTCGTTGCACAGACTAGTCAAAACAGTTTTTGCTTTTCTTGTCGACAAAGTCGGTAGAACAATGTCGATATTTTAGATTTAAAATATGCCCCGTCTTTTTGGAGTTTAGCCAACTACACTTTATATTTCTCGACTCGTCGACGAATAAAACGACTAGAAAAGAGTACTTTGAAATTGAGAGTAGTTAGTTGTTGCACTGTTTCTGTATTTGTTACGTAACGACTACGCCAATGTAAAAAAACTGCAATACTAGCGGTTTAATAAACATCCGAACGTAGCCAGGGAAATGATAATTTTTTTTCTTTATACAGGGTTGCCAAAAATTACCCAACTTATTTTTGTCAGAACTTCATCAAATCTCCACCATATTTGGTAATTTTTGGCACAACGATAGCCAAGACGATAGAATTACGTAAGGTACATTTATTATCCACCTCACATAATTTATGTCAACGCATTACCGTGTAAAACGCAGATGCTTCAGATTGTTACATTACGCGGTGATTATCAGTATCAGATTGCTCACTTATGCATTATCATTTCCACAAAGGGCGCCATGGGATTTAATAATATTAAACATTTTACGCTAAAACAGCAGACAACGAAATAACTGAGTGATGAGCTTAAAACACATTTTATCAATGAATGAGTGCTGTGCATTTTGATCAGTTAATCGTTAATGCCGCTGTCAGCCGTGGCGTCACGCCAGTGGCGTCATTTCAGTAAATCGTTGGGGGTCTCAGTAATTCTTGGGAGTCTAAGTCTGCGTAACGTATTGTTTTTTGCAACAGTAACACTGTTTCAAAGGTACGATTTACCGGGGAAAAAACAAAATTCGTAAATCCTTGGGGTCCATAGACCACTTCACTGCAGCTTTCCCCTCCTTAAATGACGCCTTTGCATCACGTCTAAGCCATTGTGTACACTTTGGGCTTAAATTCTGATAAGTTGGAAGCAAGTTGTTACACAAACGTATAATTCTGCCGAATAAATCACATTTTAGTGTATTGTGTGCTTAATTAAGTCGCTAAAACTTGTACGTAGACAACAACTGAGCATTATGCAGCAATTTGGAGCATCTGCATTTTACACAGTAATGCATTGACATAAACTAGGTGAGGTGAACAATAAGCACACCTTACATATTTTATTGTCTTCGCTATCTGTCTGCCAAAAATTATCAAATTTGGTAGAAATTTGACGAAGTTGTGACAAAAACAAGTTGGGTTATTTTTTGGCATACCCTGTACGTTTACAGGCAACAGTAATGCACATTACTATCGCCAGACACATTAGTTAGAACGGCCGTGAATAGCTTTTAGCGTTGGTGCTCTTTCAGTCTCTGTCATAACTGCAGATAAGCTTCCGGGCGCTTTCAGGTATATTTAAACAAAAGCCCAGCTGTTGCTAAGATGGCCGACCGTGATGCCTGGCATTTTGTGAAGCATTACCGCTGTTTGGTAGAAAAGGGGAGAATCGAAAATTGAGGGATCAGATAAGGCATTGAGAGATATCTATAGCTATAGTTATAGTAACCATTTCGCTGATACAGTTTAACCGTAATGCGCCATGCAAATGTTGGGGTTGGGGTAAAGAGCTTTATTTTTTGAAGAAAACATTGTGTCCATATTGGGTCGGCGAAAATACAGTTGGATAGAGCATTGTTTAGTTCCTATAGGCCGTCAATAGTAATCATGCCTCTAACTGAAGCAATGTGACCACAATTCACAATGCAAATATTTAAGGGTGTAGTCAGAACCCCCGATGGGCAGAATGACGGTTCTAGGTCCGACTTCGTACCACAGGGTATCCGTCGGGCAACCCTGTGTACTTGTTCAGACAGTTTTTTGACAAGACGTACCGTTTAGCCACAATGCACGTGTTAGAGACAACAGGCGACAGACATAAGCTTGCGACATAGTAGGCCTACTCAGGGTTTTCAATAGCGGACGTTTGGGCGTAAATACGCCCAAAAATTTCAGCCCGTACGCCCAAATTTTAAGACTTGGACGTCACGACGTCCAAGTTAATTTGCTTCTTATTACGTTTATTTGTCTATAATAAGCTGGAAATTAACGTCAGAATCTGCTTTCCAATGTTTCGTTGGTTCAATAATTTTCGCTGACTGTCGTGTTTCTGAATACTTCATTTCATGAAGACGTGGCACGGCAACCATATTAATTTATTCTGTGAACAGTTTTGATCCAGAAACTGCAACTTTCGTTTTGCATAAAGCTACTAAAATTAAATGTTGCTTGCTTTTACAAGAAAGCCCAGCTGTCGCTAGGGAAGATGCGCTACAGCCTATTGTTGCACTACTGACCTTTAAGGGCATCCAAGGTCAATAATTTTCATGTCATTTGACAGCCAATGTATGTGACTTTTTATTAGTGATTAATAGGTAACTTGGCCCTATCTTTCACCGTTTCTGAGATACGCCTACATTATTGAAACTTTCCATTAGAAAATGCGGCGAAACCGCTGCAAATGGAGACATGGTTACTATTGACAGCCTATAGAAAGTCGCCAGCGCCCTATCCGATAGTACCATCGAAGACCCTCTACGACTAACCGTTTAGTCGCAATACCGCACGATTGTCATACCATAGTGCGTTATGACCAAAGACGTTATCTAACGTCTTTGGTCATGACCTTCCAATGTCATCCAAGGCCAATGATTTTCATGTCATTTGAAAGCCAATATGCGACTTCCTATAAGTAATCGATAGCAATCTAGGCCCTATCTCGAACTGATTAATCACAATTAGCCCTATACATCCGTGACAGACAGATAGATTGACCGACAGACGACAATCGTGCCACAGACGCGCTATTCTGCATGGCTGTAGCATGTAAAAACCACGACCTATATTGGTGGTGCGTTAGTGACGCATATGTAGTAAGTCTTATTTTGCATTAAGTTTTTGCTTAATTTTTCTTGTAGGCCTACTGCATGACTTCCAGATTTTGTACAATGACGTCCAAATTTTT
>Ga0056128_1003930_pt1 | contig 18489 bp, 12 predicted proteins | sample WorMetLIZISLAND2_FD_71113 | JGI IMG/M metagenome (GOLD analysis project Ga0056128, IMG submission 71113) | Marine gutless worms symbiont microbial communities from Max Planck institute for Marine Microbiology, Germany - Olavius geniculatus... ... | reverse complement strand
AAGTTCTGACAATTTTGAACACAGGTGTTATAGGAACTTATAATTTTGCTAAATAAAGCACCTTTTGTTTATTGTGCGCTAATTAAGTCTTTAAAAGTTTATTGCAGATAACAACATTCAGCATTATGTAGCAATTTGGAACATTTGCGTTTAACACGGTAAGGTGATGACGCAAATTAGGTGAGGTGGAAAATGAGTGCACCTCGCATATATTTGTATCCTTTGCAATTTTTCTGCCAAAAATTATCAAAATTGGTGGAAATTTGATGCAGTTCTGACAAAAACAAAATCTGCTTAGTTTTTTTTGGGACATGGTGTATTTCAAGATCCACTTTCTGTTATTGCTTGAAATGGGTACCCCTGTTCAGTAGTCTATCGGAAAAACAGAAAGAGTTCATCACTTCATCTTTTCTGCCCATCTTTTGTGTTGTGGTATGGCCTTGGCCTTGATCATATTTGGCATTGTCCTTTAGTTGGCCTTGTCCAGTTGACCTTGACGGTTTTGGTTACTTGTTAACATCACTGGTTGCTGTACAGTTTCACGAAATGTATTAGATGAAAAGGCATTATCTAATGCATTAGGTTTTACGTCCATGACGGCTGCTAATTTGAGGATGTACCGCTGAGCTCTGTAGCTGAGTTAGGAGATATTTGCTGCCTACTGCACTTTGCTTGTAATCTCGGAAACAGGCTTTGGTCCAAATGCGTCTCTGATTCGAAGACAGTGGCGCTATGTAAATGTGTTTTGGTTGAGTGATTCACTGTACAGTATGATTATTTCCTGATCTGCTTTGTCATTGTTATGATTGGTCATAACCTCAATAAACTCGAGCATGTGACAACTGAAACGTGTCTCCCGTTTGCTGTCACAATGCACATCAGAACACAACCATCGATCGTTGTGAAATTGGTACTTCAGAACATGGTTGTCTGCTTTAGACCATTTTGTAGCATAATGTATGTGGCTGGCAACCGACACTGCATTGTCGTGGACAGTATTAAACTCTTAGTTGCCAGTATTTTTTTTGATTTGTGGTTGTGTTTAACATTATGGACATTGTTCTTCCAGAATGTAGTGTTTTTTTCCCAGCAGTGAGTGGTCAAACTGAGATGAGGGATTGATCTTTGGGTGATATCTCCGGAAATGCATCAGATCAAAAAGGGAAAATTTGTTTATGGTTAGACAACAGTCAGACATTACTGCCCACCTGATAATTTGTTATATTGGAGTGTTTCAAGGTAGTCCGTGAGTATCACAATCTGATGTGATATAAGTACACTCCGGATGTGTTGATAGAAGTCTAGTTCAGTGTTGCCAAATAGCAGGCTATAATTGTGCAATGATATCTCGGGTTATAGGTAAATTCAGAGTGCCTCCTAAATGGTCGATGGCTCCGACTTTTACAGGGTGTCACATAAAAAACCAAAACGTACATGTATTACAGAGATGAAGCAGTCAAACAGTTTCGGAAAAGACGCCTCGATCATTGCATACGCTGAATGCTTAAAACAAGTCTTCGGGGTGCAGTTATCGAGCCTAATCATTTCCGAAACTGTGCAATTTTTTTAACTACGTAAAGCATGTATGTATGTTCCATCCACTTTTATATGCCACCACGTACAATGACACACATTTGGTGATATGATACATTGGTGCCGACGTTTGTTTTCTGTGTGTCTGTTTGTGTAATTTGCCAGTTGATTTAGCTCTTTTGCTGTATATATGCCGCCGCTGCCGCCCACTACGCTGTAGCAGTTTTCATTCTTCGTTCTATGGAGACGTTTTTGACATTGTTTGTTTGCGACTGTCGCTGATGTTTGGTTTCGTAAAATGCGTTTGTGCTCTTGCTGCCTTTGTTGATTAAATATTACACAGATCCAGATCTCCGCACACCATAGCACATATTCATTGCCAACTTCGACAAACTAATGGACCTGCAGTGCAGCATGCGGACAGTCCAGCATATCGATACTCATTTCACATCCCACTGAGGGTAGGAGGCTGAGTAAGTCAGTAGTGTTTGCCCTAAGCAAATGCCAGTACTGCTGTAAATCACGAAAATGCTGCTACAAAACTACATATAACAGAAATTATCAGTGTTTGAATTGTGAAAAATTAGCTGGGGGGTTGAACTTTTCGATGGCCGGAGACCGACCAGATTTGTGACGTAAATCGTATGTGTATATAGTATATAGCTGACCCCCCCTGTACATAATTTGACAGTGTTAGGGGGGGGTGAGAAAACAGTTGCATGGGTTCAACCCCCTCTGGCAATCCAAACACTGGAAATTGTTAACACTGTCAGATACACAGAAACTACAAATATGGACTATGTTGATGTGATCGTTGTCCTCTACACTGTAATAATGATTTTGCCATGTGACAGAATGCCCAGGATGACAAGCAGTCATGAAATTAAAGCAAGAAAGTGCCAGTGAAAGTCACAGTACTCATTATCATACTACAGCATTATGTGCATGCATTATTCACAAAATCACCAAGCAAAACATTGGTTTCTGTATAGTAAAACAAGCCCAAACTAATTTGGTATGAAGCAGAATTGCTTTAACCAGTACATACGACTCCTTATTTCTATTCGCCAGATGACGGAAGCAATTTACAATTACACATGTGGGCTGCGAGGCTAGACCCCCAATTTCCCCCTTGGGGTCAGAGACCCCGTCTAGCAGTGTCCATGGACCCACAAATGGCATCTAAAACCGTGAAACAGTTTCAGCAAGGGGCATGAATGTGATGGACCAGACTACAGAGAAATGTGTTGCCATGTCGACTTGTGCTGCAAGAAGCGATTCTGTACAATAATACACAACACACGAGAACACTGTTTAGCGTATTCAGCCTTCAGTGCTTAATCACTGTTGGTTGGAAAGCACACGACAAACAACTACTTTTAACTGTCCAGCTTGGCAAAAGTGCCAATAAATCATACATTTGTCGTAAACCATCCGCATGTCGTAAAATTGTCGTACGATGTTTTGTAAATTAGGCCCCAGGGCTAACTTTTTGAATATTTATTTAAGGTGCAAAGTATTCAGCAGTGGTCATTTTAATCATGTTTTGGGTCTTTCTAAAAATATGGGTTTAACAAGAAAAACCCAACTGAGTTGTGCTTACGGGATTTTTAAAATCCTGCTGTTAAACTCACTGAATAAAGACTATAAAAACGTAATGAAAACAGCTGCATCAGACCACAATACACTCCTAAAAGTCTGTTTTGGTAATGCAGACTGTAATATTATCAATAACTTGGCAAAGCTATTATAACAGCAAATACACTATCAACATATAAAGTATTTTCTTTAATTATATAAAAACTGATTTGTAAACTTGCGACTAAATTACTGACATAACTGAGCGTGCGGTCACAACATTTTTAGAAAATGGAAACAGAATAAAAACATGTCAACCAAAACTCGCACTTTAAGGTTTAATTAATCTTAGTATGTATAATACACATTTATTAGTGCACTATGTAATGGATGTATTCTGATACAATTGTAAAATAAGACAGATTTATGCTATAAATCCTGCACAGTAATTCCGAACGTTCTTATGATGCAATGGGGAAATTCATCAGCAAAATACTAGTCTCAGTTAATAAAGTGCAAAATTTGATTTCAGAAAAGCCTGCAGTTTTCATCGTTGAGTTAATAAATCAATATTAACTTCCAGATAGAAAAATCACTCGCTACACGTTGATAAGCAAATTGTAACAAAGGAATGGACATCAGCACATAAAAAAAAAATTTCACAACATCCACAACAATCTATCAAACTGAAACACTTAACACGAATGTGTACAGCGTAAGGCAAACAGAAAAGACAATGACGGTGCAACGTGGCAATGCCCTATCCAAGTGTCAAGTGCACGGGGTGTCCACTCCATTAACAGGATACTTCCTGGAAAAAGTTGCTGAAGGAGGAGAGGGGCAAATTTAAACGAAGCAGAAAGATTTTTTACTTAAACACACAGTCATATGTTGCCATGAAATGCGTTTTGAGAGCCCAAAATGCATAAAAAATGTGTTTGCTTACAGTCCTCCATGAAACCGCCTAGCTGGACTTTGGGGGAGGGAAAAGACTGGATAGGGATTGCAATCCCGGGATCCCGGCCGTTTTTGCCAATCCTGAATCCCAGGATCGGCGGCGTCCCAATCCCGAGATTTTGGGATTACAAATATTCATTAAAATTGTGCTTTTTCGCATATAGACAGAAATAATCATTTTAGCCGTCTGATAAATAAAATATTTTATGAGCGTCAAAGTACTACTCCGTGCTACGTACTGTAATTTGTACTGTGACAGTCATCGTCACTCTGTACAGTTCGAACATACCTTCCGTAGGGGCCTACGCCCAATTCTTTCTAGGTATCCTGTGCATAAAATAAGTCAACTGGGGATACCAAAATGATGACCAATCTGTAAGCGTAATTCCGAAACGGGATCCCGGGATTACGACTTTCTCAATTCCGAATCCCGGGATTGCAATCATTAAGACTGGAGAAAGGCACAGGAGGAAAAGGAAAAGAAAGGGGTTGGGACATTTTGGGAGGAAGGTTGCTTCCTGGTGCTGAAGGGGATGGATGAATGCCTCTGGTCAACTATGCTGATATAAAGCATTTGCTCTGCTATGTAAAACAAAAGTATGAAGGGCATTCAAAAAGTTTGTAGCCTGACACAGTTAACCAAAGTTTATGCACATCGTATTTTCTTAGTTTTTAACATAGTCTCCTGCAACAGAAATGCACTTTGTAAACTGTTTCTCCAGAGGTTGGATGCCGTTGTAGAGAAATTGTTGATCTTGGCCTTCCAGCCAGCCATTCTCAGCCAGCAGAATCATCCCTTGTCATCAGCAAATTTGCATCGTTTCATTAATTCCAATAATTTATAACCAGATATTAAGTTGTGCAAGTATATTAGAATACTAACCGGTGATACAATGTCACTGACACTCATATAGTCCATCTAAATCAGGCTATGAACTTTTTGAATGCCCAATGGCAAATCTGAGTAAATATATCATCCTATATTACAGATTGCAACTGATTATTTGATTATCGTCACTACCAAAGTCAAATGAGACACAATCAGGTGCAGGTGAACAATAACACACAATGCGGTGTAATGGGGTATCTTGATGTTAGTGTAACCTTGCATTGTTTTATCCACCAGTGAATTCTACTGGTGCATCGGGTTGCCAACTCTTATTTGGTTGAAAATAGCAAATATAACATATTCCACTGACAAAGAAACACCAAATTTTGAAGAGAAGAGTGCCATCCAAAATACAATCGCTCGTTACTGCGAGAGACTAATGCTAAACCAATGCTAAAACTGAATGTTGCCGCCAAAATGAAAAATTCAGCGTCAAATTCGAACAGTAATCCCAAACTGCCAAACAAAAAACTTTTTGCGACCAAGTTTTTACTTTGGAACTCCAAATTTAACTTATTTGTCATTTTAAAATGCCACTTTGGCAACCCTTCCAAAGCATCGGAAAAACCGCCGGTGAATAAAAAAGGTGAAGGCATTTATAACTCAGGCTTCATTGTCAAATCTCGAATAAGGCATTGATGACGACGAAGTGCCTCCTCCATCATTGGAAAGACCTGCAACATACATACCAGTCTTACCATCAATTTGATGCAGGGCTGAAATATCCAGGCACATACCCAAGTTACTAGAAATATGGTGCTGGGCGCAACATCTGGCCATCCAGCACAGCAAGTCTGACTGGTGGCGCAGCCTTGTGAATGAAAATACAATTAAAATTGTCACGTATGCCCAGCGTCGAGCGGCTCATATTTTCCCATAGACCTAAACACTGCCCTTCCATCAAAAACCCCTCAACGGATCTCAATAAAATTTGGCCCAATTCTTTCTAGGTAAGGGCCGTCTTTCCCGCAATTTTGGTCTTGGTCCACTGCTCAGTTTCGAAAGAGAAGATGGGAATGAAATTAGTACGTATGTTTTTTTTATTATGGCTGTTTTATTATTTTTATCATCATTTCTATTTGAAATTGCATTTGTGCTGCTATTAAGCTATTCGACTGCACAGTCGCAAGTGTGAAATAAAACTCAGTGGGTGTTTTTTGGGCTAAACCCACCTAAAAAAACCACTCCAAACTTAATCTTGGTTTATGTTCCATTAATAATGAGGACTATCATTAAAGTTGAATTTCAAAAAAAAGTTCTTCTAAACCTACGAATTTCAAAATTTCCGGATATTTATTTGTTGTGAACAGCATCTAACAATGTAGATTCTAATAAGTTAGAAACCCATCAACAGTTGGGTTTTTCTTTAAAAACCTGGGCGACATGTTGACAGCTCTGTCGTAAACAGATCGAACAATACTGTTACATTAATTATGAGTGATTACAGAAATCAGCGACTACGTACCATACTTTCTACGAATCTCGTCGTATTTAACCTGACGTTCAGCTCGTCTATCAAACACACAACATAAATAAACAAATAAACTACAGCTGTGAAGTTAACGCGTCAACTTAACACGCTAATAAATTAATGCACGTTAAAAAAATTAATGTGCATTAAAAATGAACACACATACATAAATTTACTTAATTCTGTGAAGCAGGAGTTCCAATATTCGATTAAACTGCAGTTATTGGCAGTGACAACTATACAGAACGGGCGTTGGCCCTAACTACAGAGTCGACACAAAAGTCAACAGTAGGTTAAATTCTGCCCCGACTATGAACTGAAAAGTACATAAAATTGTCTGCGCATCACCATAACAGCCTTATCGCATGTTAGATCCATGATTACGTACCAGTTGATCTGTACGTCGATATTACGTATCTAAAGCTGACTGCATTACATTTGAGCATCGTATGGAATTGCATAAAATCTCCATAGTAGTTGGAGCTCCAACCCCTCAGACCTCGCTTCTGCTGGGGAGAGTTTTAGAGTGAGTTGCCTAACCCCGTGAGACTGCAAGTAAGTAAGTTAAGTAAGTATGTGCATATTTAGAGTGCACAATGTCAGCCAGTGGCCAAATCTGAGGAACTTGGCTGAGCCGCTAGGGGGAGCAGTAGGCCTGCTGGAAGCAGTGAGCTTTGAGGAGGCGACGGAAAGTGTCTGCAGAGGTAGAACTATGGACGCTAGAGGGTAGTGAGTTCCAAACTGTGGGGGCTGCAATGCATAGTTGGAAACAAGAAACCGGACAAAACCCACTTCAATGCTGGTCCACAGAAAATCCCAACTTGTCTATAGTTCGACACAGCATTCGGCAAGCAAGTCCATGCACTGTCACTCACTTAATCAAGTCAGCTTTTCCAAATAGAAACAACTGAGATTATTCGGACAAGTTAAATGACAAGCATTAATTCACACAAGACACGACATCATTTTTTGTGACTGCAGACAAGTCAGCATTTTACAAATAGAAATGAATAACTGAGATTCAGACAAATGAAATAGTAAACATTAATTCAGACAAGATCTGGCATCATTTCTGTTTGAAAAAGTCTGCTTTTTATGAATCAGAAATATGAAGACAAATTAGATAGGAAAAAATAATGGGGATTAGCTGGTGCAGACCTTTCATCATTTCTTGTTCTTCTGTCCTGAAACTCAGCACTGCTACGCTGTTCCTCGATTCTTTCTCTGTTCCAATTAAACAAAATGCTACAGCTGATAAAATACTACTAAATTGATATGCTACTGTAATTACCGAATAACTGTCAATACATTAACTACCTGCACTGATGCTGTTTTCTCAGCAACCGTTTAGAACTTTAATTTGAAATTTTACTGCTTTATTTACTAAAGCCCTCTACATTTAACTGCCAAGTAAAATGTGACTTTGCTTAAGACGATCCCAAATAAAAAAAAAACGTGTGATCATCGTTACTACTAGGTAACATGCCTTGTTGTTCATTATCATGACAAAATACGTAAACATAAAATGTAAAACTTTGCTTCCCAAGCCACAAAGCCCACAGAGCAGTGCTGATCTCTAGTTTCCTTAGCCCTCAGTCAAGCACCAGTTTACACTGCGAGACCACAGATACAAGATGTGGTGTGCCTTTTTACATCCCAGCTTTTCCTGAGCTACTCATTGCACCTATACGCAAAGGGATGGCCAGGCTGAGTTGACTTGGGTGTGACAAACAACGTTATTGACAAAGTAAGACAAAAGCCAAACAACCGGTGTGGCTTGATAGTCTAGTGGTTAGCAAGTCGGACCCAATGATCGAAAAGTTGGGGGTGGGGGGTTCAACTCCAGGCCATTGCACTATCAGGTAACAACCGTGGGCAAGTTATTCACACAACTACAGCCCGTTGGTGCAATGTCACAGTTCAGGGGCCGTGCCGACTGAGTAACGAAATCCAAAATCAAACCACTATGACAAATGATGAATTACCGGCGTGCATTCCAGCGTTGCCGACAACGACGATAGCAGCAGCAGCAGCAGATGAAGACAGAGATGATAAGAATACCGGCAATCACACCGACAGCTATCAGAAGAGCTTCCACATTCACTAAAAATCACCAGCAAACACTACATAATAATCGCACAGTTATGGTAATGGTAATAGTAAACTGCTATTACTATTAGTAATAGCAAAGGCATGTCCAGGGCGACATAACTGAACTGAACTGACATGGCTTAGTTTATGATGAATTGACCTACGAGTGAGCAAGTTGAGCCCATTGCTCATTGGTTAATGCATACACCATAGATACACGTAGTCAATAACACTGATAGATGGTGCCCACTGTAATGCATTACTACTTGGCCATTGGTCAGTTCGACAAAAACTAAACCATGTCAGTTCAGTTCAGTTATATCACTCAGTACACACCTTAGCTTAATTCACAGCAGCAACAGCTGATAAGAATAATGAGCAGAATGCCATTAAATATTATACTAACGGTGCTCAAGAGAGATTCAACGTTCGTTTCGTTAAAAACCAGCATTCATCAGAGAAATCACCAGACCACACACAATGGTATCTGCCAGTTCACCCATGACTGGTTGATTAGCAATCTGGCTCTCTAGCTAGCCCGTGGTTGACTCCCTGGACGTTTAGCCTTTAGACAATAATTTGTCATGCATGTTGTGCAAAAAATTTATTAGCTACAATTCTTGTTTATATATAAGTTCACATTACTGACTTCTGCAATGTTTTCTTAAGTTGGCACAATAAAAACTTGATTCTAATCTATTTTTCGGCTGAATCAATGCTGCATAAGTAATGTTTATCAGCTTTTAATGAACAAACATAAACTGATGACGATATAACAGGAGTTAGCAAATTTAGCCAACAGAGTTAGCCTAACATTTGACGCCTAACGTATGACATGGGAATGAGTCGAATGACCAAAGCTAACATGCTTCAAAAAAGTAACCTGCAGCATATTACATTGATTAGCAAAACATTCTCACCCCAGCACGTTGCCCATCTCAGGTCGCTCAGTGAGCAGACTTCAGTGGATGGAATGCCACCAGGATACGGAATACATTGATGTGTCGACCAGCAATACATGCACTGCAATGCAACAGCACATTCACTCTCATCACCGTCATCATCATCATCATCATCATCACTAATACAAGAAGTAAACACATTGTAAAGCAAATCAATCTATTAATCCACAGTGTTGAATGTTGATGACATGCCATATGTCAGTTAAGAACAAGTTGCAGGCATCATGTATTTGTCAATAAACAATAACATGTAATACCAGCTGGCAACTGGTATTGGCATATAATAAATTGCGACTAATTAAACACTGGCACTGCCCAAAATGTGTAGTTAACAAAAAGTGGATATCACTCAACCAGTCATTTTCTGCTAACATTTCCAAGTGTTCAAAGCAAATAGTACCACGTAAATCAACAGCTGCGATTAAGGCATGCTTTTTCTTATCGATCGCATCCATAATTTATCGCAACACACCCGACGGCTGATCTCATCTGATCTCCTCTGCTAATCTCTATATCATGTACAAAAAGCCTAGCTGTCACTAAAATAGCCAACCATACTAGTTGTCAGTGACATTTAAGATCATCCAAGATCAATGATTTTCAGGTCATTTAGAAGCCAATATGCGACTTCCTATTAGTGACTGATTAATAGTAATCTTGGCCGTATCTCTCACCATTTCTGAGAAATGACCAGTTTTCCATTAAATTTCCTTCATTCAACCCTCAATCTGTAAATGTTCCCCTTGCACTAGATCGCTAAGATTTTGCATGCCCAAGTTTAACACAATTATTCAAGTTTCCCTCTATGACCTAAAGCTTACCCACACTACCTGCATAACAGACAGACAGACAGACAGACAAACGAACAGACAAATGACAACCACACCAATAGCCTGACTGTTACTTAAGTATAACTGACTAAAAATAGACCACTTTCTGTGACACTGTGCTGAGTCTGCCCACGAAAAATAGAAAAGCTATAACCATAGTTTTTTCCCAAAAACTCAGTGGAAATCCAATGCAGTAAAAACTTTGAAACCATAACGATAATGGCCATATGCCATGATGAGCAATGTAAAAATAGCCATAATAATGTCAATCAATTACAAATATCACTAAAATAATAAACCAACAAATTGTTCTTTTATACAGAAAGTTTACTGATGGAGAGTGTATCACTATAGTAAAAGTAGAAATTCAGTTTCGGCCTACGGTACCAGTAAAGCGAAAAAAACTGAAAAACTTACGTGTGACTGGGAAATACAATCACCACATGATGAGTTAAGTGATGCACACTCTGTATATCACAGACACAGCACAATGCCATATATTACCATTATTATCTTTACTATCATTTCATTTTCATTTTTAACCTCAATTCTCTGCTTTAAATGTTACACATAAAGGTTATTATATGGTTGCTGCTACTACTGCTACTACTACTACTAACTGGAAGTTGGGGTTACCACACAAAATTGACAAGCCATTGCGACATCCTGATTCTTTTTCATTATACAGCCTGTGACATGGAATTTCTCTTGAATTTTGTTCATATGTCCCGTTTTTCGTTCGTAGCATCATTACAGTTGCCGATATACAAGGGGATTTTTATTTGTGCATTCCTCTCAATATTCTGCATCAGTTGATGTATGACTTAGCTTGTAACGAATTTCTTCCCGGTTTTGCAAGTGTCTTAAACATGCCACGGTGCCTGTCACAAAGCGTGGCGCCCAAACGTCCGGCGCCCAAAGGCCCTGCCCCCAAATTAATACACGGTTATACACCGCTTATTGGTCCAGAGGCGTGGCTGAGTACGATGGGTAAAAGGCGGATGTACTACACATCGACATCCGTCTTTTACCCGTTGCCACATCCGCAGATCCGCACATCCGCCTTTCACCATCGTCCCTAAACGGGTGTTGGTAATTTGCAGAAATGCGGAATGCGGAAAGTAATTTGCGGAATGAAATCTGCGGAAGTAGGCTGCGGAACGGTGGGTAATATGCGGAATGCGGAATGACCGACCGACCGATCGATAACGCCCCCGGCCGCACTCGGCATTTATTGCTACTAATTACCGAGCAATGTAGGCTACTGTATGCGATATCTCATGGTTAGATTAAAATATGCCGCTGTCATATCTCATCTTTGTCATTTTAAATTCTTTTAAAGTAATTTATTGATTGCTTGCTAATTGTTTAAATTATAGGCCTATGTTTCTAAACTGTTATGTTATTTTACTTTATTTCATTTTAATATTTATTTTTTTAATATTTTACTTCTAAATATAAAATTTCATATTTATTTTTATTACTTATTTATTTCATGAAAAATACATTGACCATCATCATTGCAACTCAAGACATACTAATTATATAAAAATGTATATACATACTAGCCCTACTTAAAATATTTAAAATAATGCCTAGTTTAATGAAAATTGAAAAACACATCAATACAAAATACTCCTATGGAAGTCACATCGCCTAAAAAACAAAAAATATCAAAATACATGTACATATAACTCATATTCAAACATCAAAAGTAATAAAAAATATATAATCAATAATATTATAGTCGTAAAATTAAATCCTTTTATTACAGAGTCACAGTTCACAATCAAATTGTACGTTTTGGAGCGTTAACGTTTTTTTAGCATTTTTTCTACGTTTTGCAACGTTTTCGTCGTTTTCCGTTGTTTTTACAGCAATTCCGCACCATAAATTCCGCAATTTTGATTCGACTGAGCGTGGTTTTAGTTTGTATTATGACTATAAATCCGACATCTAGTACCGGAAGTCAATGTGAAAACAGTATTAGTTTAGTTTTATTGATATTTGTGTAAATGATATCTACTTCGGACGGAAATAGAGGCCTCTTTGGCATGCTTCTGGATATTCATTGATGATGATGATGATGATGATGAAATTACCACCATGTCAAGCTCGGCAGGTAGGCAGTAATTTGTGGAATCGGCTGATCACGTGATCATGCCCGTCAACCAATCATCTTCATTCCGCAGATTTCGTTCCGCAAATTACTTTCCGCATTTCCGCAAATTACCCATACCCTCCCTGAACTTCCGGTATCTAAGACAATATTTTGTCTACACTTCCGCTATTTTTAGCATAAAATAATGCCACAGTCCAGCACAAATATTACAATTAACGATAACAGAATTTTAATTTCAACCACACGAACCGGTTTTCACGTTTTCTGTGGTTGTTTTGACAGTTGTTTTAGTGGTGGTTGTTCTTGCGGAGGTTGACTGTGTCGACACATCAGCCAGAACGGGTGCAAACACAACACAGAAACCAACCAAAGAACAGACATGAAAACTGAGCGTTTTGCTGAAGAAAATCATGATGACTTCGGATGTGATAAAATTGTCCCAGAAGTCGAAACAAAATGCCACTAATCCGCTGTTTCCTTGCCCTTGCGATGTTTACTCATAATATAAACTTGTTTACGTCGACACTGTCACGTGATGAATCATGCTGTAGTGCTGGGCCACATAGAAATTAAACTGGAATATAAATCGATACCATACATCGACGTTGCGCTTTCTAACTTTCCAACTGTGGTAGTCCTATGCAGCGGCGATTTTAGGCTCGAGCCGGGAGGAGGGGCACAGGTCCTCCTAGTTTTGCTCCAGGCCACCCCAGTTTCGTGGCCACCCATGATTTTTTGCAAAGATAACACAAAATTATCTGATTTCTTTGCGTTACCAAATTTTAGAAAAGTGAGCAAATTTGCAGCTTCCATTGAATGCTCCAACACCAAGAGTGCTTCAGCTTCAGGGGGGGGGGGGCTTCGCCCCCGCTGTCCCCTCACCAGGGGCTCTGCTCCTGAACCCCGCTGGGTGCTCCGCCCCCAGAACCCCATTATAAACTCGCGTTACCGCGCTCGCCATATGGGGCCGTGCCCCCAGATATTCAGGGCAGAAGCGTCACTGCAGGGGGCCTATGTGAATTATTTTGGCGAAATTAAAATTTTTATATCACCAATGCATTTTGCGATCTGCACGATGGTGTTAATATTTTCAACATCTATTAAATCTCGTTTTTATATATTTTTTTTCAAAGCGAGGCGTCTGTGCCATGACAGTGGCACAATTGACCATCCGAGTTTGTGGCCTTGTCCTGAAATTTATCTGCTCGAAACTTAATGTGTTCCGATAGAAGAGCTGTTAACAATTCACTAGGTAGCGCCACAAAACACAAAAAATAGTGCAATATGAAATCATTGCACAGATCTGCTGTATTGTAAATAAAATTATACTGACTGATCAAAATAAATAAAATGTTAATACGCCAGTATCTCCTCGAGTTCAGAATTTAGCAAGGATTCTAGGATGTTGCTGAAATATCGTCGCAGTACAAAATACCCTAATAATATGGAAGCTTATGTCTATAAACAAACTAAACTAGCGGACGTCGTCTCTAGCGCGGCATGCTAGCGCAAACTGCACTTATTTCTTGAGTTCTTACAAGGAGTAAGAACAAATGCAATAAGAATTAACTATACTCACTTATTATGATCCACCCTGCTAATTTTTCGCAATTCGTCGAGTTCTATAGCTTAAAGTTTTTTTTTAAATTCCTATTTTTACGCGTGAAAGCAAAATGCTTCGCGCGTCTTTGCCATCGTCTGGGCGTCCATATCTGTCCGTCTGTCACACTCGTGATCTGTATCAAAACGGTGCAAGCTAGGATCACGAAATCTTTACTGTGGGCTGCCCCAAAGTCTCTAGTTTATCGTGACAAAATTTCGATCGTGCCACTGGGTGCAAGGGTTCCCCTCGAACGAGGGCGTCAAAGAGGGGTACCCACCAAAAAGACGTCATTTTAAAGGTGAAATGTTTTACCGCGCAGAACTGCGTAGGCCTATATAGGCATTATATCTTTTTAATCATGCACGTATATATAGTTGCAATAATATTTATAATTATAACCGAATACATTAGGCCTATATTATATTCGATCACTCTAACATAAGAGTATAAGCTTATATCGTTCTACATATTAGCATAAAACAGAATCCGATGGTGCACTATACACAAGCAAGTCGTAATGTACGTGCATTAGTCTCACGCGACATAAAAGCAGCGTTTGCGTCCAGTGCAAAGTACGCAACGCTACGGACGTAATTAAAGCAAGTGACGTAAGCCTATTTGACGCAAAGAACGCGATTAAGCAACTGGCGCGATGATCACTTTCATTCGTGCGTTTTGGCGGTTGCGACAGTTGCGTTTGTTGCCTACTTTTCTTGCGTTAGCCTAATTGCTTTTTTGTGCTCTTTCTTGCAGGCGTTTGCCGCGTTGCGTACGTTGCGTTAAATGAAAACCCCGACAAGCCAGGTAGGCTTAGACTGCACTTACACTTGCTATAAAAGTAAGTCTGTTGAAAACAAAACTGAAACGCAATTGCATGTTGTTTGTTTTCAGTTACGGTTTAGTCGTGTCGTAGATAGGCGCGTTTTAATGAGTTAATTAAGCTCGATTTCCAACGCAACGCAACGATAGACGCTTAAAACTATCTGGCTCTCTTGTTGTCGTTGGCATCCTTGCGTACTATGTTGCGTTTACTACGAGCCAATTTGCGTTGCTTGCGTAACAAGAAGCCCAGCTGTCGCTAGGATAGCCGACCGTACTGGTTGTCAGTGACCTTCAAAGTCGTTCAAGGTCGATAGTTGTCATTTTGTCTGAAAAGGCGTATGCCACTTCCTATTAGTGATTAGGCCTAATAGTAACCTTGGCCGTATCTCTCGCCGTTTCCGAGATATGGCCAGTTTTCGGTTGAAAAACTCAAATTTTTTCTACCCCCTCCATTTAACTTCAATTTTTAAAATGTTTCCTTTAAGGTAGATGGCTGAAATTTTGCACGGCTAGGTACAAAACACATAGCTAATTATTAGTGTAAAAAAATTTTCTTAAGACCTATTCATTAGCCATGGAGTACATCCGTTACAGACAGACGGACGCACGGACGACGACATACGACAACCATGCCAACAGCTCGACCGTTACTTAAGTACACTCGGTTAAAAATCGCACATCGCACACGAGCGCGTTGCGTTGCGTAGGCCCACCTTGCGTTGGATAAAATTTTATGAAAACCTGCAAACTTTCGTAAGAAGACTCTCATCCCGATTGTAACCGAATACCGTGCAAGTTCAAAGTCCAGGATCTTCACGGAGCGTCTACATGCTTTATCCTATTTGTCGCTGGCTGCTCATCACGGTATGTGGACCTGCATCTACCCTTAATCCGAATTGTTGAGGAATCCATAAATGGATGGAAGCAATTTTCGGCTGATACCCGGATTGGCCGACCGAATTATCGCAAAAGGTTAAAATATGGCGAATATTCGGCTGAATATCTTCGGGTAATATCTGGATTTGAGAAATTAACACAGGACAGAACCGTCAGCAATAATGCTCAGAAATGCGTGCAAAAAACTGTTCAAACCAAGTCACAACTGCTCGAAAGTTAAAACTGTTACCAACTCACAAACAAAAACACCAATTAGGCCTAGTGATTGTAGTTTCTATGCCTGGCTTCAAGTAAATACCGTAATGAATTATTTGAAGCTGTCACGGATGCGACTTTTAATGAGGTGATCCCTTATGGCAGGTGACGCTCCGTAGGTTTGAGATGGGTTCTCATAAAGAGCTATAGATAAACTGAAATTGTTATTCAACGGCTCACCTCCAAAAATAAGTTGCTTAAGTAATGGCGATAAAAACAACAGAACTAAGAGAGATAATCAGCAAGGCACATTCCTGAGTAGGCAGATAAAAAATACCGCAACTAAAAATTCGCCCACATGTCTAAAACGTGCATGGCACCCATACACGAGGGTAAACAAGAAAACATTTGACTCCATGTGCAAAAAAGCAAAAATGGGTAGCCTAAATATGCAATGTCGGTGGTCGTTAGAATGTAGACAAAAGGGCGGGTTGCAAATGCAAAAAAAATTATTATGACTTGGCCCTTCGACCAGTTTCAATAGATTATTATGTAAGAATACGATTAGATATAAATCAACAGCACATCCACGTTCTGTTTTCCAGTGACGTCATAGTAAGAGAGAAAGGGAGGAAGGAAAAGCAATTGCCTCCCTACCCTTATCCTCAAATTTTAGCTTGCCGGAAAATTTTATCGTTTTTCCCAAAAAGTACTACATTTTGGGCTAAAATGCCTCATTTCGCAATAATTTGTGGGTAAAACTGAACTTTTGAGCACCCAAAATGTCCTCTTTCGGAAATTTGCACCTGTCTATCAAAAAATTGCCACTTTTGCCCCTCCGATCAAACTTCTGTAGCCCACGACGCCGCTGTTGTGTTCAATACGATCGAATATATTTCTATACATGTCGAACTTAACTTCAAATTCAATAACTTAGCTGTATATGCACCGCTGTGTCGAAACGACTTGGAAGTGCCTAAGTCCGTACAAACATCGCAGAGTTTATAGTGTCGCCGTGAAGGTCAGGCCTATTCTGCATTATAAAGACGAGTACAGAGCGACGCAACTGAACTGAACTGAACAGAACTGAACTGACGCGGTTTAGTTTTTGACGAGCTGACTAAGGGGCAAGCAGGGTGAGCTCATTGGTATTGGTTGATGCTTACGTCAGCGTATTCACGTGGGCCACCGACGCCGTTAGACGGTGCCTACTGTAATGCATTACTGCTTGCTCATTGGTCGGTTCGTCAAAAAGCAAACCATTTCAGTTGAATTCAGTTACGTCGCTCTTCACGCGCCCCAACAGTTTAACAGGCCTATTGTTGTGCTAGATGATAAAATCGTACATCTTCCATTAACAATATTTTCGTTCGTTCATTGCGTGTTGGCCGGGAAGTCCTGAAATCGTGTCATCTGCGTCTCACTAAAACGCGGTTTCCATGCAACGCAACGCACGCAACGTAGGCCTAGGCAATTAACGCAACGGGCGTAACGCAACAAACCCAGCTGACGAAACGTGTTGCGTTTATCGTGGCCTATGGTAAAAGTGCGTATAAAGCGACAGAAATTAAATTCAATTAAATGAAAGCCGCTCGCTCCGGCTTTCATTTCATATTATTTCGTTTCAGTTCAATTCAGTTTAGTTCACTTCCGTCGCTCTGTACGCGCCTTAACGGACGCAATGACCGCTTCTATCCCCTCGTTTCGACCGTTGCGTTAGCTGCGTTTGTTGCTTAGCCCACTTTTCTTGCGTTCACTGCGCGTTCGTTGCGTAGCCTAGGCCTACTTTCTCGCGTTCGCTGCGACGTACGTTATACGTGGGTTGCATTCGATGAAAACTCCGTTCGCTTAGTCTAATACTGCTTGCCGGCGGCCGGGGCTCCGGGATACAGCGAATCGCGCTGTTTGTACGAGGAAGAATCGTAGCCGGCGCCGGCTCCGTAGCCGGCTGAATTCGATCCGGCGCCCGCACCTGCACCGTAGTAGCCCCCGGAGCGTGGTGACATCTTAGAGCCGGCTCCGGGCAGGCCTGAGTCGTGCAGGTAGTGGCTCTTGACGTCCGGGTAGCTGAGCCGGGATGAGGAGGCTGAGTGCGAGTGGTCGCGCTGATAAGCTGATGAGAGACTGTCGGCGCTGAAGCCGCTGCTGCTTCCGCTGCTGCCGTAGTCACCAGCGGCCGATCCGCGACTCTATATATAAACAGAAACAACACGATCTCCAGTTAGAACTTAGAATATAAGCCCCAAACTGTGTATTAAATAAGAAAGTAAAAAATAAGTATTATTATTACAATAGCGAAATTACCGCTACATTACACGATGTTTGTCTTATCTTGGTGGACGGCCGCATATGTCGGTACTTCTTCTTCTTATGGCGTACTCTTCCAGAGCGTAGCCGTGTCCACGACGTGACGCCAGTACGCCCGCCCAGAAGCTTTTCTCCACGCAGAAGAAAGACCAATGTTCAGAGGTCTCAGGTCTGCCTCCACCGAACGTAACCAGGTGTGACTGGGTCTCCCTGCGGGCCTTCTCCAATCCGG
>Ga0056128_1003929_pt1 | contig 18489 bp, 10 predicted proteins | sample WorMetLIZISLAND2_FD_71113 | JGI IMG/M metagenome (GOLD analysis project Ga0056128, IMG submission 71113) | Marine gutless worms symbiont microbial communities from Max Planck institute for Marine Microbiology, Germany - Olavius geniculatus... ... | reverse complement strand
AAGCCGTTTATACAAAACCAAGAATTTAATGCAGATAAGCAGCCAGTAAGATTGGAAATTTCAGCTGAAAAATGAGTAGGGGATAAAGATATGAAAAGCTGTGTGTCATCAGCATATTGACGCTGATGAACATTGTGTAAACTGGCAATGTTAGAGACCGGTGAAGTAAATATGGTGAACAGTAGTGGCCCCAGGACAGAACCCTGGGGAACACCAGAAGTACATAGAGTGGGTGTCTGCATCTGACCACAATACAGAATATTTCTGACATAAGCAAAATCATACGTACACAGTAGTAGAAGAAGGCCATGTCATGCAGGCCTTGTTGGTCAAGGCTGATTGCCTGCTGAGCAAAGCCCAAAGCATCTTCCTCAAGCTTCTTCAGATCAGCCATTTCTACATCATCTACACATCAGGCATACACACGAAACTGTATTTGACTAACAGTACATGCAAAAAATAAATACTAAAATGTACCTCACACAAATTTGTCACCAAGTCAATACTAGAAAGCAAGATTATTATTAGAGTTTACTACAGATGCACAGACATATAACTAAAAATGGCTGATGTTCGACCAATGCCATATCGCTGCATCGCTAATGTTTTGCAACCAGTTACCACTTGTAGAACATCTGTGGGTGAGCTGAATAAAGTGGGACCTGAGCAATAATCTTCAACAATTTTTAAAGGAAATTATTGCTACAAATACATGAAAGACTTAGCACAGCTCTGTCTTGTCTACTATTGTACACTTAGCCGCTCAGTAGTACAGAATACGGTTGGTGCCATGGAAAAATCTCTCGTCCTTACAGACGACTTCCCCTGCGGACAAAGTCTGCAGGATCAATACTGGTGTTGACAGTAGATGTTATTATCAGTACGAGCCAGACTGACACCAGATTATATTTTCAGTGCAGACTCGGTATGATGGCAAATTTTATTTTCAGTGCGAATTCGAATGAATGCTAACAGCAGATTATGACATAATTTAAGGCACTGCTTGTTGGCAAATCTGATTATCAGTCAGTCCAACTAGACTCCAGACCACATTGATCAATGACAAAAATCTGTTAGTAAATGTCACTCAGAATGTGGTCGATGTCTAATCTTGTATCTTCGCCGATAAGACACTTGATGACTTTGATTACCTTTGACACTGCCATTTAAGCGAATCAATTTTTTGTCTGCTGCACTTGTAATAGGCCTAACTCTTGAATAACTGTACGTTGCTCGTTTAGTTGTTCTATCCGGGCTACTAGCAGCAGGTGTGATGTAGTGACAATATGCTAATTTTGCTATCTTGCAACCGTCATCCCAACTTCGAGTTCCTGCTTGTAACTCAACATTAATCTTGCATTCAGGCAGTTCTGCAGTAGCATAAAATCTAGATGCCACAGCTAACTATAACTAGGCTTGGGTTAGGTTAGGGTTAGGGTTAGAGTTAGGATTAGGGTTAACTGACCGCATGCACGCTTTGGCCCGTACAGGCAGTAAGTTGACTGTGTATTTTGTTTAGGCCGCTAAACTGCATGTTTACCTAAATCAGACTTATTCAGTATTATACTCTGGTCCATTTCAAGCCATACCTATCTATTTCTTTGTAACACAGACTTTAAAATAAATTGTTTTTGAATAAATTTGGTAACTGATAACAAAGTGACTGATATTTCAGTCCCAACCACAGTCCTGGTAATGCAGTGAAGAAATATGGCTGCATTCTCACATTAATAATGCGATAAATGTAATTAGATAAAGTGGCGATCTACCACTTCTGCTCACTAGTGCGAGATCGCCGATCTACCCCTAGCACTGACCATTCAGAAAGTACGTAATTTACACACTTACATATACATCATTCACGCACAGTCTCTGATTACAAATTTTTCCTCGAGTAATTAAAAACGATTCAATTCAAAGTTGTCAAAAAATCTCACTTTCACTGATGTTGATTTCAGGTATGATTAAGCAAGTTAAAGGGGTTTTTTAGTGAATCGTACCACGCGTGGTGATTGTCGGCCGATGTTTGTGTTGATATCGAGTTATAAGTTACGCGAATGTATTTGTAAACATCTCGTCATCGTCTGTGCAATGTCGTATACGGAGAAGAGGTAATAGTGAAAACAGCCGTGTAGTTATATATTTCTGTCGTGTTATTTTCCGTCTGCGTGGAAGCCACAGGTAATCTGGGGTGGCACTAAATACCGAAAACTACCGAAACAAGTCTAAAATGCCGCCTCACCACTTCACGACGCTCTTATCCGCCGTGATATTTGTGTGATGTTGTTGCACAGAAAACTGCATGATGTTGGAGGGCCTCATTTCGTAACTGTCAAACGTGTGAGGCCCGATGTTGGACCAGCAACGCAACGTCAGCAGCCTTCTACACCAAGGACTGACACTTACCCACAGCGACTGCCGACTCAGAGAATTGACACTAGGTTACCGCAGCAATCTGCACTGAGGACTGATGCCACTTACTCACAGCAAAGACCTACACAGACAATTGAAACTCGGCCAGTGCAACAACCTACGCAGAGAATTGATACTTGCCCTCGGGTATAGAGCCTGCATTTTCAAACCAGCTTTATTTATTTGATTTAATTGAACACTGTATTTGTTTCCTAACTCAGTCTTGGACCCAAAGAAGAAAATCTAGCAGAAGCTGGTTGGCATTGTTCGGCCGCCCGGAACGATAGTTTGGGAAGACTTTATGTTTAACTACTGTTTCTTTTTTATCTTGACGCAGGATCTTTAAGGTCCATTGGCCGATCACCACTAAATTTTGCCATGTGGTCGAAAGCATGTTCAGTTTTATAATGCCGGTCCAAAAATTTGGGGGCTAAAAACATGCTAAGTTTGACACAATTTTGGATGATTTCAGTGTGAATATCTTCCGAACATATAGAGGTATTTTAAATCTGTACACTAATTTATCGATTGCGATTCCTCCCGCATTGGAAGAAAAAAGTCTGGTGAACTTTGGTCCACTAATCACAGTGTTGCCATGGCTAATGTTTACCCATTGACTTTTTCGAAAGACTATATTAATTGGTCCCTAGGGGCTGCTGCACCCCCAAATTTTTACATGTACTACAGAATGGCCAAGTCTTGCTAGCACATATCCCACAGGGGATGGGGGTTCCCCCAACAAAGTTTTACAAAAACTGGCTTAAAAATCAATGAATAAGTGCCTATAACTTCATGAGTACGGGGGAGCATTATCACTTATGTACAACTTTTGAGGGGTACTACTTCCTTAAAATTTGGGAGAACAAAAACTTGCTAAATTTGGCACGTTTTAGGACAACTTTTGAGTTTGACCACGAATATCTCAGTAACCGGTCAAGATATGGACAATGAGACACAAACTTTATCATGAGCAATTCCTTCTCGGAGCAGGACATTTGGGCACCACTGTTTCGGTGCTCACCCTTTGGGCGCTGGGACGTTTGGGCACTGAGGACGTTTGGGCGCCGCCGTTTAGGCGCCGCAGTTTCGGCGCTGTGTGGCGTCATTGCCGTTAACGTATAATGAACTAGTTTATTAGTTTATTATGTGTGTGTTGTGCCTGTATGGAAATGGGAAACATTGTGTATACAAATGGTCGTTTTGCGTAAAATACTGCAAGTGCATAAACATCTATGCATGTATGTGATTGCAAAATAGCAGATTTATAACTAGCAATCAGCATGCAGCACGTTCACAACAATTAATAACTTAACATCAAACATGTGTGTAGAGAGGCTGTAAAGTTTAAACACGAAGGCGGCAATGCGGGTTATCGTAAATCGGCATGTCGTCTGCCGTAGCAGCCGCGTAGGCCTACTGTGCTGTGCAGTCTTTGAACTAGGCCTAGCCACATGTCCACACAATGAGGCCTATGTCACACATCCCTGGAAACAAGGAGTCGCCTTAAAGCACGACCAGTCGCGTCAATTATAGCAGGTCGACTACCGAGACACAGACTCAGCAGGGAAGGATTAAATCAGGAAGTGTCTGCATGGCATCTGATAGGCCCAACTAGTAACCAATGCCAGCTAATGGCATGCAGCCGCTGAAACGGAAGGCCTTAGGATTGGTCCCTAAATGTCATACCCTAAACGTAGGTACAGTATAGATGAGACTGGAGTATAAAACCCACCGACCTACAACCCTCATTATTTTTCACCGACTGCTACTATGGCTGATCAAGATATCTTATCAAGATAAGATAGAGAGATGGAGACGGCACTAAAGCAGCACAGCGCCGAAACGTCCCAGCACCTAAACGTCCAGGCGCCCGAACGGTGAGCGTCTAAACGGTGGTGCCGAAACGGTCACGCCCAAATGGTGGCACCCAAATGTCACGTACCGATCCTTTCTGCATTGGGCAGAAAAAAATTTGTTGAACATAGATCCACTAAAAAAGTTATAGGTGCAGATGTTGACCCACCCCAAGTCGACAATGCGCATTCTGGGTATGCTAATGCATTTGAGTTTGAGCCACATGACTTCGCTACTGGGGAATTTTCACCCCCCAAATTTTTCCCCCAATCGGACTTACAGCACCGGGTGGCCTCACGTTGGGCTCTGCCTCAAATTTCTAGTTTCTATTTTGAACAACAATGTGTCTGATTTTGTATTATGCAGCCAATATCACTTGGAATCAATTGGACAAGTTTTTCTTAGATGTAGATCAATAAATTATGCTAAATTATGATGGAAAACCTGCATGAGTGCATTGTGTAGTGAAATCAGATCCCTGCAGCAGTGAACGACAACAGTGCTGTCATGGTTAGGTGAGATGGTTTTTTAATGCATTATTAGAACTATGATGATAGCAAAGTTCACGGCGACTGATATACTTTCTGCAAATTATATACCCATTAGTGATTTTGACTAGGTCTGTCAAATTAACTAATTAACGTGTTAATTAATTAATGTGTTAATGCATTAATAAATTAACGTGCGTTAAAAAATTTATGTTAATTTGCTAAATTCTGTGAAGCAAAAGTTCCAATATTTTGTTAAACTGCAGTTATTTGACAATCGCATGAATTCAAGTAACTAAACTGTAGTTGCTTTTCTATCACTACTGTAAATAAATAATTATTTCGATGACAGGCAAATAGGTTTCTGTGCTAGCTATGATGCCAGCTATTGCTGATTATATGTTTAAAAATGATTCTAACTTTCTATATTCTACAGGTGGGGCTCCCAAGCATCACGGGGCCCGGACTAACCCTCCCTACTCTCCCTCTCTATGGGCATGGTGCGTTAATAACGTGTTAATTAATGCATTAAAAAAAATTAAAGCAGTGTGTTAATGCGTTAGAGAAATTTACGCTTTGACAGCTCTAATTTTGACATTTTGTTGATTTTGAGTACTTTCGGACAACATTTTAATACCAAGGAACTCATTGGGGATTTGAATCATGGTGCCTCGGGTTTCTGTTTTTTAAAATAATAAGTTAAGTTGTCACGTCCACTACCTTACCTTACTTTACCTCCGGGGTGTGCAGGCTGCTACACCTGACCAGCGCTGAGGCCGTATCAGTTTAGCCCAATGCGCGTCCCCGAATGTAACCATAAGATTACAGGAAACGGCTATTGTGAACGTTTTCTGTAAGTGCGTAGACTATTGCCAAGATGCCTATGTGGGCGTAAAGAAAACGATACATTAAATTAGAATTTTGAAACGAACTTTAGCTTTATTAACGATCACAAATGAACTTAACTAGACAGATGGGAATTTTGGATAGTTTAGAAAAGAAAAAGACAGACAGATCAACAGACAGAAAGACAGACAGTATGACAGACACAAGGTACGTAAATAACGTAATCAAACGAAATAGCCCAAATAACGCTAGTGCTCAGTCCAAAACTCGCTACAGAACGTCACTAGATTCGTCACCCTAACACAACATCTAATTCTAACTCTAACACTAATTTTTTTTGTTGGCTAAGGCCTAGTGTAGAGTTCTACACTAGGCCTTATGCCAACAACAAAAATTCCCGCATGCATTCCTTCGTTCACATGCATGTTTGACTCTCGCCACTACCAGATGACGAGTGACAGCTATTGGCAGCTCGACAGCTGTGGCCGGTACTGTAGAGTAGCAGGCTAAGTCACGTGGTCGCGCAGATCGGCCAGTGCAGCACGCAACAGCGTGACAGCTATAAAGTCATGGACGGCTGTGAAGGCGTAAATAAACAGCTATGAATCCGAATCCAGCACAAAAGCACTGGTAACGTGTAGCAAATCTGCTCTCACGGGTTTGGTTAGCTCTTAGTCGGCTTTTATCCTCTAGATTTCAGAAATCTTTTGGGTCATCAGTGCACGAAGCCCCACTACCGCAACAAGGTGGCTGATCACGGTGGGGGTCATGTCCACTATAAATTACACAAATTTCATAATCGTAATGGTACTTTTGTGTGGACAGCTACTTGGTAATGAAAGTGCTCAGGTATCAGGTAATTTGTCTGTGACAGTTTATCCACCTGCTTTGCTGTGCTTTCCATATCATTCATAGCAGTGATGTCAGCAGAGCTGTTTTACTGTTGATTGGTGTTTACAGGTGACCCGGCACATACAGTGTTTCTATGAATCCACTCAGCAGAGTCGAGACAGATACCAGAGCAAGTTCAAGCTCCGCGATGCACTCTTTGCTATTGTGAAAGATGTCTTCCCATGTGTGTATTTAAATTTTTTTACACTGTTGCTTATGATGGGATTTATGAAAGCCTTTCAGAGTTGCCTTTTGTCAATTTTTCCCTCGTTTTGACGTTATTTACAGGAATATCATGTGTAGTAAAATTGTATTGCTGACATTAGTATTATTATGCAATTCATATTTAGCAGATGTAGTTCAAAGGCAGAACAAAGAATTTTTTCGTTTTCCCCATTTCTGTTTCAGGGTCTTTGCCTAAATCTGGTAATGGGTCTGAGGTGCACACTTGAGTAAAAAGTGATTTAATTTCATTCCTGAATCTTACTGACTCTCCCAGCCTTCTTCCTACTTTTGTGATGTAGCATTTCTTCCCAGGTTTATGTGATGTGCTTATTGCAGTTATTTTTGTGCGTGCAGTGTTTACTGCACTGGAATTGTGGTGCAGTGTATTAATCTCAGCAGTGGTTCTGATACAGTATTTAATGTGTGCACAGATTGTGGATTGTACATTGTTGGCTCATCTTTGAATGGCTTCGGCAGTTCCCTGAGTGACATGGACCTTTGTCTCATGGTCTCACATCTTGAGGTATTTTCTAGCAGCTGTGTTTATATTCATGAGAACAAATTTAGGACAAAAACAGCAAAGTTATTATTTGTTGTGTTTTACCTTTACAACTCTAATCCAATGTAAGTCATATGTCTCAAAAGCTGACATTGGCAGTCAACAGGCACCCTTACTGGCACTGGAACACTTTCCAAACTTTGTTGCTGGTCTAAAATGATCTCCATATGCTGTTGTTGATCTGTCTAAAATGTCTTCCTTTCGCTATTTTGTCATCGATCTTCTCAGTTGGTGCAGCTGCTTCTAGTGGATTTGTTTTTTTGTGACATGACCTAAGAATCAGATTTGCAACAGCTGATGGCTGCATAAACGATAAAGTTGCTGAATGAAAGCATACATTTCCCATGATACTACCACTGCAAATTGTTAGTTTTTGTCATGTGTTAGATTGACCAGAAGACTGACGCCATTGAACTGTTAGTAACTCTGCTTCAAGCATTTCGTTATTGTGGTACGTTCACACTGCAACTGGTTTTGGATGCTTCTTCTTGAATGACTGATGTATTGCCATAGTTTATATTGATACTTTTATGTTACTGAAATAAGTGATCATGCGAGTAATTTGTTTAGCATTTATTTCTAGATGCTTTCATTGACAAGAAGCCCAGCTGTCGCTAGGATAGTCAACCATACTTGTTGTCAGTGACCTTCAATATTCAAGGTCGATGATTTTTGTGTCATTTGAAAGCCAGTATGAGATTTCCTATCAATAGCAACCTAGGCCCTATCCCGCATCGTTTAGCCACAATAGCACGCACTGACCTTTAAGGTCATCCAAGGTCGATGATTTTTGTGTTATTTGAAAGCCAATATGCCACTTCCTATTAGTGATTAATAGTAACCTAGGCCGTATTTTTCACCGTTTTTGAGATATGGCCAGTTTACTGTTACCATAGGGCATTATGATGTATCGAGGTCATCCAACCTCATTGATTTATACATTTTTTTGAAAGCCAGTATGTGACTTTCTACTAGTGATCAACAGCAACCTAGGCCCTATCGAGGCCTGTCGAGATCCACAGCAGAGCCCGGGGAAACATTCTTGCAGGGCCTCCCAAACATTTTTGCGGGGCCCCTCTGGGAAGAAATTTTTTGAATTTCTTTTCAAAATGGTGCATTTTGGTGTACTTTATATTTCTGAACGGCGTTGGGTTCCCCCCAAACATCGTGGGCCTGGGGTAGCTTACCCCCCCCTTACTCCACCCTCTCAACAGGCTTGGCCCTATCTTGCAACATTTAGCCACAATACATCCATCACAGACGGACGACACATGGATGGACAGATGGACGACAACCACGACAACAGCTCCACCATTACTTAAGCATGGTTGGCTAAAAATGCAGATTCATCCAACATCTTGTGTTTCAGGTTCGCTATTCCAAAGGTCTACTATTCCCACTAACCCTATGCCTAACCCTAAGGCTGATGCTAACCCTATAACTCTAATCCTAACCCTAACCTTAAACTTAACCCAAACATTAGCACTGTGGCACGTATCTGCACAATGGACTATCGGAATATTGGACCTTCGAAATAGCAGGCCGGTACCCATCCTGCAGCTTTCTGTGTCTTGTTGTTTGATGTGTTTTTGTAGGTTTCCTGAAACAAGTAAAGCTGATAAAGGCCAAAGTTCCCATCTTGAAATTTGTTGACTCTTTTAGGTAAGCTTTTTTGACCAGAAATGAATTATATTCAGTTTTTCTAATTGCATATCACTAATGTATTTCTGTTACTACTACTGCAGTTAACAGTTGCATCATTAACAGCTTTTCAGGAACTCAGTGTTGGCACAAGTCTGTTGTTTGCCACAAAGCGTTATTTGGCTGTTGTTGTGAATAAAAGGTGATATGGCATCTTGGATGAATGCTTTTGGGTTTTTGGCTAATTGTTCTCTAGGTTGTCACAGGGTTCCGTTCTTGTTAGCAACTTTGGCAAGTCATTCGCGCACACGTGCCTTGGTCATAAAGTCATAGAACTTGCTGCTAGCCAGTGGTCGGTAAAGCTTGGTGGCTGGGAGGTCACTGAGGGTCTAGTAGAAATAATGATGGTGTATTGCGTTGATAACTAATAACAAATCAGACTGATCTAATGAGTCAGATAAACTAATGTTGTCTTGACTCTTGAGTAAATGAGAGATTCATGGTGACAAACACTAGGTGAAGTGTTTGTGTGCTGTGTCAAATGTGCTGTGTCGAAGAATGGAGTTTTTAAAACCTTATTGAGAACCTTACCTGTATGCTAGCATTTGTGTTGTTGACTGCTTAGGGATAGGAAGAGGCTCGGAGGCGGTTTGACTGAGTATGGAATTAACTGTCTGTACTGTCAACTTTAATTCTGTTGTTTTTAAATCTTTAGTCTTGATATTATTGTGAAAGAATTTCAACTTATAGTTTTCCGGTGTGTCTCAGTTGTGACATGTAATAGGTTTTACATTGCTGCGTGTTTGTTTTTGTTTAAGTGGAATTGAGTGTGATTTGAACATCAACAATTCTGTTGGTATCCGCAACACGCATCTGCTCAGTGCCTACAGCCACTGTGAGTCAATCTGTCTGTTTATGTCCATTGCACATCTATCAAGGTTCTGGTTTTTGTTTCAGAGTATTTTTGCATTTTCTGTATTTATTGTGTCGATTTGCTGACGTTGTTCATTAAATGTTCTATTCACTCTACTTTTGGCAACTACAGGCTATGCCAATAAAAAAACGTGCCACTTTACTTTTGTCCATATCTTCGCCAGTTATTGCCCGATTTTCAAAATTTTTTCACTGGCACACTCAACGGACAATTTCCAGTAATGTGATTATTATACATCCCACCACACCATAAATGCATTTTTACACTACCTTGTGAAATATAAGTGAAATATATGTATGTAATGATAATGACAAACAAACACATTTTTGGTAAATGAGCAAAAATCTTCAGGCCAACATTGTGGTGAATGATCTGTATGACACTAGACTGTATGGGTTTAACACAGTTTAGTGTCATACAGATTATTCACTGCAATCTTGGTGTAACCTTTTTTTATTTATCTAAATGTTTGTTATTATCGTTATTTTTTTCTTACATTCATATTTCACAAAGTGTAGAGATGCATTTATGGTGTGGTGGGATATATAATAATCACTGGCTTGGAACGTTTGTCATCTGTCATTCATAATGTGTTGTACTAACAATTTTCCATCAGTGACTGTAGACTTGCTCATTTCTTTACATGTAGCTTTTCTTAATGTCTCTTGACATTCATATTGATTACTTTTTAGGTCATACGTGTATGTTTCATTTCTGGCAACGTAATGTACGTTTGGTGTATTGTTCCCATGTGGCATCTCGTAAAATGTTATTTTTAAATTGTATTTTTGTGTTGCGTTTTTGGAATAAACTCGGAGAGCTGATGTGTTTCATGTCTTTGCAGTGGACCCGAGGGTGCGGCCATTGGTGATGTTTGTGAAACATTGGGCCAAGTTTCAGAACATTAATGACGCTAGCCAGGGCAGCATCTCAAGCTATTCTCTGGTGTTAATGGTCATTCACTATCTCCAGTGTGAGATCACTTTATTTCTCACTCACTGCTAATAGAGTTTAATGCCAGATATACCAAACAGCAAGTTCTGCATAAATCCCGGGATATCATACTCTGTCGGGTATGAGGGTCTGATTGGGAAATGTGTGAGTAAGTTAAATTGTGAAGTCCATCAGTCATTTTGTTTTAAGGAATGTTTAAAAATGCAGTTGCTACTTTTCACTTAAAATAAACATATGGTGACTAAGTTTATCTGTTTTATTTAGTTATTTTCATAAGAATCATAGTCTACGACAAAGTAGTTTAGATGTCATTCTAACAGTAACTATTCGAGGGTGTACCATCTTGGCATGTAACCAAGCCACCCAGTTCAACTCAGCCTGGCCATCCATTCATGGGTAGGTGCAGTGAGTGCCAGCGAATGCTGAGGCATAAACAGGTAAGCCAGTCAGTGCACTAGCCCTATATTTGTGGTCTTGCAGTTTAAACTGATGGCTGGCTGAGGGCTAAGGCAACAGAGATCAGTGCTGCCTGTTGCCCTATGTAGTATGTACCTTATGACTGCCTGGAAGGATTTTGTTTTTTTTTGCTGCAGTGGTTGATCTGTATGATGTAGTATTAATGTAGTTTGTGGATACAGGTGGTTGCAGGCCTGCTGCTTTGCCTAGTCTACAGGAGATGTATCCCGTAAGTCATTATAACTACTTTGGCACCCACCTGTTGTTTGTTAATGGTTGCTGCTAGTTACACACAGCAGCTGCTGATGTATTTTACTATACACTGTGTCTGGAAATAAAACTAACCCCTTAGACATCATACAATAAAATGTGGAATCTGAACAAATCTGAACAAAAATTTTGTACACTTAATTTGTACACTAAAATTGCTAAACTGACTACCAAATTTTGTTGAAAAATATTATTTCTTTGCGGAGTTATTAATTGTTGAATATCGATAACAAAATATCTCTGTTACCAATATGGTGTTACACAACTAAACCTTTCTGTTAATGTACATTTGTGTAACAAACAACAACTGATTCTAGCAAAATTCTGCACCAAGAATAGCCCATCTATTGGCAATTAAACTGCCAAATTTCGGTTACATTTGCCAAAGAAAACAATAGCTACAGTGGCTTTTGTGAGGTCATCCCAAAACACTTTAGTTTCAAGTTTGACGTCATCCACAAACACCTGAAACTGAAGTGCAGTAAAGCATTTGGTATGGTTGTTAAGAAGCAGTGCATAAATTCATGTGATAAATCATCATGTTTGTGCTCAGGGTTTCACTTTGGGACCTATGGGGGATTTTTGCCCACAGACCCCAGATTTAGCATTAACTCATCAAGTGCAAATGTGTCTACACTGTGTCTCAAAAAACATCTCCAACATTTTTGACTGTAACTTTAAAATCAGTTATCAGATTTTGATAGTTTTTAATACGAGTATTCCTGACACAACTTGCTATCAAATGACCGTTCAGTTTCCCACCTTACCCAATGTATGCTTTTGCACTACTTAGGGAAATGAAATAAACAGAAAACCTGAAAAAAACATCCCCGACATTATCGATCATAACTTGAAGAAAGATTAGCAGATTTTAATAATTTTTGGTAGAAAAATGTCTGACACCACTGGCTATTAAATAAGTGTTTTAGTTTCTACCTTAGCCAACGTCTGTTTTTGCACTACCTGAGGAAAGCAGACCAAGCATAATATGTGTTAAAATGAATGAATAAAACGTTAATAAATTCCATTTATTCTAATCTGTGGGCCCCAACAGCCGATTTGTTACAAGGTTTGATTGTCATGCAGCAGTGTGTCTACCAGATGAAGCTTAAGAATGTTTGTGAAGTCAAGAAGCGACTGGTACAGCCTGGATTAGTCTGGAGCAGAACATTATCGATACTGTTGTCAGTAAATGGAGAAAGCATCTCCTTGCCTGTGTTCGCATAGTGGGCAAACACTTCAAACAATTTTACTGCAGGCAGTTAAAAAATAGACAACTGGATGAAATGTCAGCGCAAAGTGTCAGAAATGTGAACAAAATGTGTTTTTACATGTTATGTTAATTAAGCAATCATATCGCTTCAGACAAAAAGTGATATTTTGCTGGTTGTGTTTTCCCCAGGTGTTGCAGAAACAAAAAGTTGTGTGAGGTGGGAAACTGAATACTCATTTGATGGCAAGTTGTGTCAGGGATATTCGTAGCAAAAATTATCAAAATCTGAATTGATTTTTAAGTTACAGTCAAAAATGTCTGGGATATTTTGAGACACAGTGTAATGGTGTGTAACATATGTTATTGTGCAGTATATGTGTTAGATATTATGTGAAATAAGTTTCCTTATTTGCTGTACTCTTATCTGTTACTGTGATATACTGCTTTGTGTCCATAGACTAAGTTCAATGTTGATATTGACGTGCGGACATTGCGGCTTAGTGAACAGCTGCCAGCATACAAGTCGCCCAATCAGCAGTCTGTTGGTGAACTGTTCTGTGGATTTCTTGAATACTATTCATGTCAATTTAGGCAAGTTTTTTCTTTCAATGTTTGCTTTTATGTACCTATTTACAGTTTGTGGCAAATTGTTACGAATTTTTATCAAAAGAGACATATGTAGCTTTGAATAGGTTTTGGTTGCTTTTTTAGTTATTAGTTATGCTTTTTATGTTGCTTCAGTAGTCATAGCAGTGGAAAGCAGTTATTGAGTGTGATCTTGATATGTCTGTAGCTTTAATACAAGCGCTATATCAGTGAGACTGGGCAAAGTGGTTCCACAATCGCTTGTTAAGAATTTTGACAGAAACCGCTATCCTCCCGCACAGTGGAAACATATCTGCATTGAAGGTTTGATGAAATACTTATTACTTACTGCAGGGTGTTTGTCATTTGCACTAAACAACTTCAGGACATTTTTGTTAAGCTTAGTCTAAGTGTGTGAATTTAAAAGGAGTTTACAGAATTATGTGCTTCAAGTAGACATGATAAAAACTAGTCATGTCTTAAGATGTGACTTGAAACATTGTCTTACTCACAGTATTACTTTGTTACAGTTCAGACAGAAGTTTGTTCCATACAGTTAGTACTGATGAGCTGAAGCTGCACTGACTACATCTTACTATAATGCACGGAAAGTTTGTTTGTTTGTCTGTCTGTCTGTCTGTCAGCCCCCTCTAGCGCCTTCCCTGTTGCACGGTTGCGAACCTCGACCACGGCGTTTGAGTCCTTGGGCCTTTGGTACGTGCCCTCCACCTTGACTCCCATCTGCCCCCACGGGCAGCTTGAGGGGCAGAAGTTGAGCTGCCAGGTCTTCTTTTTCCGCTGATTCTGTCAAGTTCATCAGTATAGTGCTCACTCAGCTACGTAGCAACATCTGGTGAATGACAGCCACTTAAAGGTCCCAGCCTAAGGTCTTAAGGCCGGTGTCCTATTATAGCACCACCCCCTGAAATGTCTCCCCCTGAGGATCTGTACCAGTACAGAGTCTCCCCTCCCAGAGGAATTTAGCCCAGTACAGAGCCTATTATAGATTCGCCCTGCCATTACAGGCTCTGTCCCCTATGACAAACTCTCCCCTTCTATCTATTGCTGCACGATGAATGCTAAGTAATAAGGAAAGAACTTTACTATATAGCATTATCTTTGTCTGTGATCATCACCATCATCATCATCATCATCAGCTAACATTGTCATCAATTTCATAGTCTCTGCGACGTGCGCCGGCTCACGCTGGCAATTGGATCAGTGGCGCCCTCTGATTATTATTTCGACCACGTAGTGGCGTGTACCACGTACTGCGTACAAGCTCTCCCAAAGTCGTGCTTGCATTCATTTCACTTGCTAGTATATGTAATACAGGATTCCGTACAACTTTGAAAACCAGATCCATCAGACTGCTAGGCTTTCAGATCACAGTCATCATAGCTCTTTCACAGTTTTGGCCATTGAGATTATAGCATACAGTAAGTAGCCAATTTTTGTTGTCCAGTTGCAGTGCTGCTGTTGTAGCTTACATTATACCACAGTAATTCCGCTCCAGCAATTCCCAAAGTTATTCTTTACTGGTCCATTTTTGTTCAGAATAAATTTGGAAAAGTATACTGATTAGACTAACAATTTTGGTTTAACTGGGCTGTCATCTAGTTAATCCAGATTTTTGGATATTGTTATTCTGACGTTGTTTTGAGTGTGTTTTGTACAAATTCTGTACTCCAAAGTGAAAAATTTTGGGACTGGGGCAGCAGTTTTTTTACAGACCTGTTGCTGTTTCTGTCCAACTCTGAAAGGTACTGTCCAGTAAAATAAGAAGCTCACAGATATCATTATTCCGATGTTGTTTTGACTGGGCTGTATGTATTCTCGTGTTGTACTAGCTGTTGGTAGCCCTACATGTCGCAACGGTATTGAAATGCTTGTTGTCTGTTTTCAGAGCCGTTCGATCGTTCCAACACGGCACGAGCCGTGTTTGATCCCTTCATTTTCCATCAAATTTTGCGGGTGTTCCAACGGAGCCACGAAGAGGTGTTACAGACGCATGATGTAAATGTCATACTGAGTAATGTCATGTGAACTGTTGCTGTTTTTTGTATGTTCTCATCGTTTTGTTTGTTGTAATCGTTGTAAGATAGTTTTGTAGCACTGTAGCCTCGACTTCTGATATGTCCGTGTTTACCTCAGCCAAAGTGAAGAGACAAAAAAGTTATGTTTTTGAGTTATTCTGTTTTTGTCAATGGATTACTCAAAGATGTACAAACAGATTATGAAGAAATTTTGGTTAAGAGGTGGGTCATGCCTGTAGGATGAAGTGATTTGATGTTGATAGTGGTTTTTATAGATTTACAATTACTATCCATTATTCGTTACTATTAGTAGATATAAGTTTTAGTCCTTTGTGTTGACTAGATGATAGCACTATTCCTGGTGGAGGTTTGAGATTTCTGGTTGTTTTATGGATGTTGTGACATAATTGCAAGGTGGCAACAAGCATGGAAAAACTAGAATACTCAGGGAAATCTCTGATCCTGGAAAATCGGCAAATTCTGTGCAACCTCAGGGAAAAATTGTAACAAACAAAATAATGTCACCAGATGTGGTTTCTGTGGTGCAAAAATGCTTTAAAATACGTTTGCAGCCAGGGGGGTCCACCCCGGACCTCGCTGTGTGAACTCACAGTGCTTCCCCAGATTACCAGCATTACGATTATTTTTTGTTCCAATAACCTGAGACAAAGTAAGTTTATGGCTCTGAAAAAAACTTAGAAAACTCGGGGAATTTTTCTCTTACTTTGCAGCTATGCTAGATTGACAAAATTTGCAGCCAGTCGTGCGTGCTGTCGTGCATGCTTGCACTCATTTTCTAAAGGCAGTGTATGGATTTTGTGAAAACTGTGGGAGAAGGACAGGTGGAAATGGCCTAAAGACTACAGGGTGCAGCAAAAAAAGTGGACCCCTAAAGTTTTTGGCTGTTTTCTCAGCAACCGTTTGGAATTTTGATTTGAAATTTTATAGATTTATTTATTAAAACCTTCTACATCTAACTGCCAAGTAAAATGTGATTCTGTTAAAAAATGACAAAGTTATAGACTTTTTATCATGACCGCCTACCGATTTTTCAGCATTTAAAAATGTTCCAGCTACAACACCAATTTAATAACATTGTTGAAACAACACAGTTAAATAATGATCAGATGCCAGAATTCCATTGTCACTGCGAATGTTCGAAGTGTTCATTGCTAGCTCTAAGTTACAACACCAGCCTCCAGTCGCCTTATTTGAGAAATCTTTTACAGCCTTGTTGATTGGTCCCTGTGGCAGGTTGTCCCAGATAACCTGAAGCGCTTCCTTGAGTTCGCGCTTGTTTTCAGCTTTGATTCAAGCTTGCGGTAAGTCTCCAACATTGCACTCCATATGTGATAGTCCATTGGGTTTATATTCACCGAATTTAGAGGCCATTGGCGGTCTTTTGTGATGATATCTGGACAGCTGGTCCGCAGCCATTTGCGTGCTGTGTGTGCTGACGCGCCGTCCTGCTGGAAGATGAATCCCATGGGCAGCCGGCGATTGCTTTAAAGGAATGATAATTTAGTGATAATTTATAAACATTATAACTTACTGTTTATCAAAACGTCACTGTGACGTCATTGGCAGTAACACGTAACCAGTTTTTGAAAATTAAATAGCACTTTTAGCTTGAACATTTTTAATGCTGAAAAATCGGTAGGCGGTCATGTTAAAAAGTTTATAACTTAGTCGTTTTTCAACAGAATCACATTTTGTTTGGCAGTTTAATGTAAAAGGTTTCTTTAAATAAAGCTGTAAAATTTTATACTAAAATCCCAAACGGTTGCTGAGAAAACGGTGGAAAAACCTTAGGGGTCCACTTTTTTTGCCGCACCCTGTAGAGATGACCGGGAATAGCTTTTTACATTCCCATTCTCTCCCATTCCCATGCAGTCAATTCCTGTTCCTTCCCATTCCCAATTTTGTAACCAATTCCTATTCCCATGGGATTCCCACTAGGCTTTTCCCATTCCTGCCCATTCCCGAACAATCGTTCAGTTGTTGCAGCATAAACAATTTTGGCCTATCGAAGACTCGGACTGTTACGTTATTATGCGTTTGTGTGCATTCTGCCTGAAAAGGCCATCCCTGAAATGACCTATTGTGTGTCAGGTGGGACGTTAAACCCTACTCACTCACTCACGCACTGTGCACTGCTTGTCGTTGAGTCTATAAGTAATTTGACACAAGGGCACAAAATTTTGTCATGATAAACTAGAATCCTTGGGCAGCCCACAGTAAAGATTTCATGGTCCCAGCTCACACCATTTTGGCGCAATACAGCAGTGTGACGGACGGACAGACAGACGTTCGGGCCATAGCGAAGATGCGCGAAGCATTCTGATATAGCGCGTTAAAACTGATCACGACAGCCAGAATCACGCTTTGCTGCATTACATTTCAGCATAACTGAACATCACAAACTAAAGAAAATATGCCCAATGGTATTCTACTTTGACTAACTGTTGTTTTCTATGCAGAACAGGGTTGTCATCAAAACCAGTCGCCGATCGATGGAGATTTATTTCCATGGTAATAAGGGCCATTCCCATTCCCATGCAGGTTGTTTCCCATTCCTTCCCATTCCCATTCCCAATTTTGTCATCAGTTCCCATTCACGTGGGATTCCCATTTCCATTGGGAATCCCATTCCTATGGTCATCTCTACTAAAGACCACCAACCACACACGATTATGGTGGCAGTCTGGTTCAAATCCGGATCTATGGTCTCTGAATCTACAGTGTGTCTCAAAAAAATGTCCTACTTTGTAACTGTCCATATCTTTGACAAATATTAGCCAATTTTCTAAATTCTTTCACTCGCACACTTTTTGGACAATTTGCAATAAAGCGCTTATTGAATATCCCACAACACCATAACTGTGTTGCTACACTACCTTGTGAAATATAAATGCAAGAAAAAACTAGCAATACTAAGCAACAGGCATGTTGGAAGATGAAAGACACTTCAGACCAAAATCGCGACAAATCATCTGTACAATGCCATGCTGTATTAGACCCGTCTTTGTGGATATCTGGCGTGTTATACAGAGTGTTTGTTTCTGGCCTTCGTGGTTTAGTAAGGCTACCAGTTCATCCACAGTGGTCACGTTCTCTTCAGTACG
>Ga0056128_1003925_pt1 | contig 18500 bp, 10 predicted proteins | sample WorMetLIZISLAND2_FD_71113 | JGI IMG/M metagenome (GOLD analysis project Ga0056128, IMG submission 71113) | Marine gutless worms symbiont microbial communities from Max Planck institute for Marine Microbiology, Germany - Olavius geniculatus... ... | reverse complement strand
AGTATTGTCAGCAATGCAGGCCAGCGGTGACGTCATGCCTGACGAGTGTCGTTTGCTTTGTTCAGTCACGCCATTAGGTAGTAAGTAACAGTTATAAGCGACTTGGCTACTGTAAGAAATGTCTGAAGTGCAATATCTTTGTAACTGATCACCAGTACGAAAACAGTATTTTAGTAATAAAACAGCAAATATAAATATACAAAACACCAGTTTATACACTTGTTAACGGCAACATTTAAGGACTTGCACATTGAAAACAGCAAAAATTACAAAAGGTGATATTATTTAGCAGCACATTGACACACAGTCAGTGTGGTGCATCGTAGTTTTAAATCTCTCACCGAAATCCCTACTATGGGTATGTGTAAATATCACGGTTTCGCCCCGTCGGTGATCGTAGTTCACACGGCTAGTATCACCAATTGGTGATTTTAGCCTAGAAGGTTAGAACCACCGATCGGTGATACTAACCTTCTGACTTATTTTCACCGATCGGTGATCCTAATCACTTTGCCGCGGACGGATGCGTCTGCAATCCGCACATCTCTGGTCTCCATGTTTGCAGAACAGTGCAGAAAATTTTTACTGTTTCCATACGATAAGCTTCGATCACCAACTTATACAAAAAGTTCATCTGACTTATTGGCGCCATACACAACAGAATGAAGCATTATACAAATTATCAATATAAAAATAATCAATAACCACCCAAAACTTTGCGAACTACAAACACGACACACGAACACCCAGCAGTTGAACATTTAGCGGGAATGTATTACTACGCCGTTCACAATGCAACGTTTGTTTAGCAGTATTCTGCTCTAAAATTCACACACTGCAAGCATCACTTTATCGAAAATACCCAGAAATACTGCAATAGTAATAATAATTTGCCCCGGAATAATATGTAAATACTTAGTTCAAGTTTTCATTTTATAGAGGATGTAGACCGCACGTCACAAGGTCCGTGGCTCCGTGCTATTTTACGGGCGTAACATAACGTACTATGCATCGCATTCATGCAATCTTTTTGCGTTATGTTATACAAAGCAGCATGCGTCATTTTCGGTTTGTGGTCAATACGTAAACAAACGCACGTGTGTAACGAGTGTTATTAATGTTAAACGTACTTATAAGACTGATTTCCTCAAAAGTAAGATTTGTTCGGATATACTGACAATACGAATAGGTAGACTTTAGTAATAGAATATATGCTGTGTCTGCCGTGAGTGTTGTCATTGTTGCTGAAATTGACAATAACGAATAACGATGAAGGTTTCGTCTCGTTTCGCCTATTCTCATTTCGTCTAATCCCATTTCGCCTAATCTTTTCTCTTGATAGGCAGACCAACAACAACGACTTCGACTTGCTTTGTCGTTTTTTCTTTGCCTTTTTGACAAGCTTGTTGAGACTTTGCGTATTCACAGTCATACAAAACTAGCCTACCGTTTTCAACTCGAGCAAATTTGAGCTGACCAATGAATATTTAACTATAACATTCAGCTTAACACAATTAAAGCCTTTCCGTAATAAATAAGTGCTAATCTACCAGCCAGCACTGTTGACGCAACTGTAATACGAAACTTATGCTCAGTGGCAATCACTCTCGTATATGACCTGTCAAAAAATAAAAAAAATAGTCGGAACTGTTAATATGACATCGCTAATCGTTATCACTTGGACTTTAAAAAATTCTGTGTTTCCGGTTGCCGTCCAACACTAATAATTTTGTGTCTTTGAAATTTGTATTTGATTTTTAAAAATATTTTAGCAGTTTTTAGATTTTTTTCAAAGTTTTACTGAAAAAGTGTTCGCATATAGTTTGTTATGCTGTAGTATCATTAGCCTACTTTGGTTCTCATAAGTGTGTCAACGTGTTTTTATGAGATGTTGTGTAATAATGCATGACGTATCTTGATATAAAGTATTTTCTTTAAATTTCGCCTTTATCGTTTTTGGCCGGCTGCAGCCAGTCGGGTGCACATAAGTTTTAAGGCCTTATCTGAAAACTTCAGGCATGCAGTCTTCGTCAGGGATGGGGCGGAACGTGGCAAACGCCGTTTTCATATTCCCAAAGAGGAAACGCGCCTAACTTTATTTTAATATCCATGTAGGCTTAAAAGACAGTTTCAATTTCCTTACTTATACGGAGATACAGCCAGCGGCGTCGTGCGCGTCGTGGGTTAAATTTAAAATTGGAGAGGGGCAATAAATTGCAGTTTTTTGACAGGTAGCTGCAAATTTCCGACAGAGGTTGTATGGTTATCAAAATTTCATATTTGCCGTCAACCCCCGAAAATAAAAATTTCAGCTCCACATAATGTTTTTTCTGGATAAAAATTATGTGACCGGACAAAAATTATCCATCAGGCTAAAAATTTAGCGAGGGAGGGTGGCCAACCCCTTTCATGGCGCTACCTGAAACAACTATAGATAATTTAATTACGTCTATACAGGGTGGCCCACAAATAGTAAGTTATTGCACTTTGTCCGTATCTTCGCTAAATATCGACCAGTTTTCACAATAATTTTTACCCGTAGACTCTTTAGAAAATGTGCTACTCAATGGCATGCAGGTGACACCTATTATGTCGCTACACTACTTTGTAAAGCATAAATTTCCGAAAACCAATAATATCTACGAATGGGCAGAACGTCTAATGGTAAATTTTAAGGTAAGCTATTTAACTGAAATGTTGATTTTTTGAATTTTAGTTATAGTAAGTGCCAAATAGATTTAAATATAGTTTGTAGGGCCGCACAAAAGAAATACGATGCTCATGCAGTTAACTGAGCAAGATTGCAGCCACCAACCAGCATTACTGTACACTAAAAATTGATACACAGTAAAATCGTTCAAATTATTTAAAAGATGTTCAACATGTTTTCCTTTGATACTTACTATAACTCATATTCAACATTCAAATTAAATACCTTAAAAAATTTATCACTGGACCTTCTGCGCATCAAAAGATATTATTGGTTTTTGAACAGTTATGTTTTACAAGGTAGTGTAGCAACATAATAGGTATGATTTGCATGCCGCTAAGTAGCAAATTTCTTACAGAGTCTATTGGTAAAAAAAATTTAAAATTGATCGATGTTCAGCGAAGATACGGACAGAGTGCAATAGCTTACTTTTTAAAGCCACTCTATACAAGGTCAAATACTGTTTGTAGTTTAATTGTTAACGGTTTCTGTAGCTGAGAAAACTACATATTTACAATAATCTTCAGTGTGGGCCCTATTGATATTACTGTGCTTTCTACATTATTACAGCTTTACAACGAAGAGAAAAACGCGCATCAATTAAAGCAAAATTTTATTTTTTTTTGCCACGGAGTTCTATGCACGCGCTTCCACTAAGTTTTTTCCTGGTCTTCCACAATTGTATCCAATCTATCAGGTTATCATGACTTACTTATGTCATGAGATGGTATACGCGAATCGCAGGATAGAGTTTTAGGACGGGACTTTTGCGAAAAGCTGTCGATCGTCAAGTGAGAACGCTAACGTTAGCTGCAGTTCAAGGCACAAACTCCATGCACTAGTCCGAGTTGTTGCGGACTTGTTAGGCAACAAGTTGTACAATACGCTGTACGACATCTCGGCACGACTTTCGACATTCTAGAGACGTACATGTGCAACTTGTGCCGCTTTCAGCGGTGCCGTGGCAGGGACCTGGTGGAGCTGCTTCCTTAAATTTGACGCAGTGACTATTGATCCGGCAGCCGTAACAATAGCATGTAGGCTATTATTTCGGCAGAGAGTAGAGGGGGGGGCTTCACGCTGATTGGCTGGGCTTACCACTGATTGACATGAGTCGTGCGCGGATCGAATGGATGCATTGTTCTTTGGCAGTTGCCGCCTAGCGAATTTTAATGAGTACAGTGTCTCTGCGGCGGTACGGCGAGCAGCCAAAGACCACAATTTCTGTGAATATTGTCGTGTAGAGTTTAAAGATTAGAATTAGGGTTAAGGTTAGCGTTTTCCAAAGATTTATTTGACAATAATGGACACCAAAAATTAGCGTAGAATATGAGCAGTAAATTCGAAGTTTCTGCACAGGGAATCACACTTGAAAAACTTACCGACCGGCTATCTGTGATGGTCTACTTGCTAGACTTTAGGTGCTAGTTGGCTGACTGACGGATCCGTCATATCGTACTTGCTACGGATGAGGTCGTCAGTTGCTCCGGTGCTGCCGTGTCCCTGCCGCGGTACGGGAGCAAATTACTGGACATTGCCTAGCGGTTATTGATACGGCTGCCGGATTAATATCCTGTGCCTAAATTTTGGCCTTTCGAGACAAAAATGTCTGCAAATTATTTTTGAAGATGCAAAATGAAATTTATTGTTGAAAATCACCGTGTTGGTGAAAAATGAGGGGACAAAATTGAAATGTTGAGCACCCGTATCTCTTTTGTCGGAAATGTGCTTAGCTGTCTGTCGGAAAATCAAAATCGCAACTTTTTGCCGCCAGCCTTTCAAGCCATGCCACACCGCTGGATGGGTTTCCTGTACAGTTTGTAGCGCAGCATGCTGCACGACAAATCCACGACAAATCAAGCACAGTGGAGACGGCGCTTAAGGCGGTGGCGTCTCGAGGAGCGGGTCCGTGTCATCGGTTTTCTTGTATCCGGCTCGCCCGTAGCGCGTGAACCGGGCCGGCCAGTACGAGCGCACGCAGTAGATGCCACCGACCACGACAACTCCGATCAACCCCAGGATGACGACCGCTGTCAGCGTAGAACTCGCGATTCCTCCCGCCCCTCCACAGCTCTCACCGTCACAGCTCATCCCAGCCGCGTCACGTGACCCTCCGGTGACGTTATTGGTCGACTGCGTCACCGTGGCTGTGTTAGCTCCTGTACAATGACATCAAAAAGTGTTGGATGATGGACGTACTGACAGACAGACAGACACAGTCGGACAGACGGGCATTACGTGATGCTAATGACTACAGAGCTGTCTAACGCGATATCGAAAATACTTGAGAGCCTTCTCTGTGACTATACTGAGTCTATAGACGATGTTGATTTGTATCCGTTTGGTTTCAGCAAAGGCCTCTCAACTGGTATGGGAGTATGCGAAGTGAACTTTTGGCCTTTATAACTTGGGCAAATGCAACTTTGAGGCCTTATATCTCCGTAACGGTGCAAGTTAGACGCATGGTTACAATGGACCACCAACAGGAAACCACATATGCCGAGTCCAATGGTCACGTGACCGATGACGTCACGTGGCCACAAAAGGTCAAGGTCGTGTCCCCAAAATCTTCGAGGCTCCGTATCTCCGCAACCATGCAAGATAGACGCATGGTTATCATTAACCACTAATAGGAAAGTGCCTACGCCGAGTCTGATGGTCAGGTGACTGATGACGTCACGTGACCCCAAAAGGTCAAAGTCGTGACCCCCAAATCTCTTTAGGTCCCGTATCTCCCTAACCCTGCAAGATAGACGCATGGTCATCATTGACCACCTATAGGAAAGTGCTCACGCCGAGTCCAATGGTCACGTGTCCGATGACGTCACGTGATTCCAAAAGGTCAAGATCGTTACCACGAGATATGTAAGGTTTTGTGTCTTTATGGCCGTGAAAGACTGATGGATCATAATTGACCACCAACAGGAAAACATTGTTTTTGTAATAAAACAGCAAATATAAATGTACAGCACATTGACATTTAGGCGATGTGATGGTGAGCGATATCACCTTTTTATGATTTTTTTGCTGTTTTCGATGTGTCAGTCATTGCATGCCGCCGTTAACAAGTGTATAAACTGATGTTTTGTACATTTTTGTGTTTTTAATAGGTTTGCATCATAAATGAAATTTCTGTTGTTCATGACCTATTTCTGTGTCTGTATCAATGTACTGTTTCTAATACGTGCCCAATGGGTACTCGGGTTTTAATTTTTTAATACTCGAAAGTCCGAGCACTAAACCGTACACATGATTGATTGATTGATAGATTCACCTGGCGAGGTCACGTGGTTTATCGTGATGTCACTGGGCGTTGTTTCCCGCCGCTGCTTGGATGTCGTCTGCTCGGGGCGTGCTGCGCCAATCATTGTTGACGTTGAATTAGCCGCTGCGTCTGTGACGTCACCGACAGGTACGACGGTAACTGACGTCTGTGAACCCGTGGTGATGCTGTTCTGCTTAGACGTGAGAGTGTTATCAGTAGCGGTTGCTGGTGTTGCTGCTGCTGCGGAGGTTGTCAGTTTCATAGTCAAAGTCCGTGACGTCATGCTGCTCCCACTCACTGTCAATAATTGATTACAATAATTAATCAATCAAGTTTATTCATGTAAACGGCAGCACAACTTCGCCCCTAGCGTAACCCTAAAGGTGCGTTCAAAGCGACAGAAATAAAACTAAAGCCACAGACAGCGAGCACTTTAACAGCAAAATTATGTCATTTTATTTAAGTTAAGTTCAGTTCATTTCCGTCGTTTTGAAGTTGAATGCTCTTTAACAGTCCAGTGCAGTCCGACGTGTATTTAATACATAATAATGATGCAAACTTCAAATTTTTTAAAATACCTGTTCGATTTTTGGTTAAAGCAGACGTAACGGTACAAGACAGAAATACAGACAACACAGACGATGAGATAACGGGCATTTTCCGGCAAATCCCTCCGTTTGTCCAAATCCAAATACTTTTTCTTTTTCTGTTGTATTTTGCCCTTCCAGACAGGTTTTCCTTCTCATCGACTCCATCTTGCTCGCTTCTGTTTTAGTTCATTCAGTTGTGAATAATTGATGTACTGAGTACCCGTCGCTTGTCACCAGTAACCAACGTAGTAACATTTTTTCGGTCTCCCTTTTCCCGTCTTTCCTGGCAGTCGTCCTTCTAATACTGTTCTCAATAGAGAATCATAACACAACACGTGTCCCAACATTTTCAGCGTACCAGTAGTTCTCTTCTTGCTTCGACTGTTCTTAGCACCTCAACATTCTTTTTTTCAAATTGACATGCACCTTAAATAACAGTTTGAATACCGCGTAAGAAGAAACGTCGTTAGCGCACTACTTGCCTTGTCTGTCTGACCCTGTAGCTGCAGTCGCACCGGTTGGTTCTGCACTGGATGCCGCGTTTGTTGTCGTTGCTCGGCGAGTTGTAGTCTTGGCGTAGTAGTATTTCCACCACCACGGTTTCGACACTGTGCTTGATTTGATCATCGTCGTCTTTGTAGCTGCTGCTGCTGCTGATGGCAATGATGATGATGATGATGATGATGATAACAGTGACGGTAATGATGATGAGAGAGATGATGTTGGCGGTGTTGGTGTTGTTGGCGGTAGTGTTGGTAGTGGTGTTGTTCGTGGTTTTGTAGTAGTGGATGACCGAACTGGCGCAGCAATCAACAGCATCAACCACATCAGCATCAGCAGCATCCGCCCAACTTGCAGTAACATCCTTGCCCGGCTGGTCGTCTGCATTCTCGTAAATCAAAACTCAGTCAGTTGCCAGTCGTTCGATGCCTGAGCGCTGCGAAGTACAATACGTCGTATAGACATATATTAGATTTTAAATGTTAATCCAAAACGCTGCACTGTCATTTCCTTTTTTTATGTAAGGCGCGTCGACAAGTGGGATACAAGAAGCCCAGCTGTCGTTAGGATATCCGACCGTGCTGGTTGTCAGTGACCTTCAAGGTCATCCAAGGTCGATGATTTTCATGTCATTTGAAAGTATGCGACTTTTTATAAATGACCAATAGCAACCTGTGCCCTATCTCGCACCGTTTCTGAGATATGACCACTTATAGCTTGAAACATTCCATTCCATAGTGCGTTATGACTCTTCAATGTCATCCGAGGTTATCGCTTTATATGTCATAATGAAAGCCAGTATGCGACTTCTTATTAGTGATCAATAGCAACCTAGGCCCTATCTTGCACCGTTTAGCCACAATACATCCGTGACGGACAGACAGACGAACGGACGAACGACAACCATGACAACAGCTCGACCATTACTTAAGTAGCCTACGGTCGGCTAAAAACTAAAGCAAGAGCGCATGCAATTTAAAAAAAAAGATATAGAATATATGAATGCTAGATTCCATATCGTCGAAATATTTACGAGAACAGTTTTGGTCTCAAAAACTAGACCGGTAATGTTAATTAATTTGCAAACAGAATTTTAACATATACGTATGTAGCCTACCATAGACCAAAGCGATCATCGGTTAGTCATCCATCGACTAGGCCCTATGACGACGTGTGTCAGCGGCTGCTGAGGTAAAGACAGGTGCGCGTAAAGCGACCCCTAGTGAACAGCGTCTAGAACCACAGTACCACACGTCACGCTCGAACGCAGCCGTCTACGCACATGCCTAAATAAAGCCATATCGCAGCCACGTGCATAGGCGCAAACTTGTTAGGAAATCCTGGGGACGGGTTGAGATCAGATATCGATCAGTTATGCACATGCGTCGTCAGTGAAGCGACTTGTAATAGCAATACAAACGGCTATAGCTTTGTATAATATTTGCATATACTTTGGGCTTTATAGTTGCCAGAATAAAGCCAGAAAGTCAAAGCTTCTTACCAGTGATTAGATGGTATAACCAAAGTATAAACAAGCAACGACAAAATGTTACCTAAATTGCGCACGAGTAGGCTTAAATAAAAAATTTATCAATCTTGCCATCAAAATCCGGATGGATAAACCTAATAGAAGAAGATAGCATAATTTTGGCAAACGATTTAGACTACAGTTGTGTATTCATTCCAAGTTATAGAAAAGCGGTCATATCTTGCCCGTCGTGTTTCCTTAATGTTGTTGCGTTTATGACTGTTATATCGATAAGACAAAAATGGCAGAGTGGGACTGGGACACAAAAGCCCACAATACATCGAGTCGTAAGCTAAACTCAAATTAACCCCCAAAATTAATGGTGTGGCGCTATTATATGTACGATTGTTCAGTGTTCGACTTGACTACGGCGACATCTGTTGCCGATCAAGACGACCAAGTATAACTGACTGAAGATCGATTCGTGCAAGTTATTTATTTGACCTCCAATCGATATGAAACCGCCGACAGAAACGCATCTCCAGCAATTACTGCGCACGGCGTAATTATTAAATGCAAGCCTTAACGACAAACCTAGGCTTACTTCATATTCAGTCAGTCGGAGTTTTTTTTTTATAAAACACTATGTAATAGGCCTATAGCCTGTATCGGGTAGTAGGTACACTCTCACAGCTAATGACATTTATTAAACCGCTGTAGTGACAGTGGCAGTGACGCCGTAGGGCCAGCGTCCTTTTGCATAGGCCTATACTTTGGTGTAGGCAGCTGTCGCATATTCATTATTATAATTATTATTTACGGAAAAATCTACAAATAAACTTGACTTTTGAACTGCTTTTATTGAAGTTTAGCAATTTTTAATCCTAGACTGATATCTACGCACATCTTTTAAGACTAAAGGTATGTTACCCGGGACATTCATTAAACTTGCATTGAGTTTGCAGACAGACTTTTTAGTAATATTCTGCGAAGTAGGCCTATTTTGCAGATAAAATAAAAATTAAACATACGTCAGAATTTCTTTGCTTCAATAAAATTAAAAAGCAATAAAATTGTCTTTACTGTGCTAAAAGTGGCCGCAAAAGTTTGGCGACCGTAAACAATTTACGTTCACGTTTCAGCAATAAAATAGTTTTCGGTGTGAAAGGTAGAAAAAAATAGAACACACTATACACTGTTGGCTATAAATCTTATAAATCTCTGTTTATAGTGCAACTATGAACTCTTTTAGTTGTCCAACCTAGAAGGAGAAAAGTTCTAATTCAGTGTATCCAAAACGAAAACAATAGCAGCAGCAGTAACAACAACAACAACAACAATACCACAACAATATAATCAATATTCGACCAAATAATAATTAACAAGTGGTTGAAAACTGTTTAGCAACTGGTATAATACATATTGTAAACCTAAATCCTAAATCAACTAATTAAAAATAATTGCAACAGACAGCAATGCAAGGTGACGAATAACAAGTGAAACTTACACGCTGATTACGCAGATCGAGAATAGGAGTGTTGAAGAAAGGATAGCTTCGATCATAGCAATGAAAGTGGTCATGTTGAACATGCTAATTTTACGAACGATAAATCTATGCCACATGTATCAGAACGGATAACATTCGTTCAGTAGATATCATTTTAGTTTAGTTTTTTCCTAATCTGTTTTAAAATATTATGGTTTTTGGTGGCTTTTAACCTTTTGTTAGTTTAGTATTTAGTTTAACTTTGTCACCTTTTTTGTTATTATTTGTTTGCTTTGTACGAATAATAGTGTTCGTACCTGTAGAGATATGTAGCAATTATAAGTAGCAGTAGTGGAATACTGATTATTAGGCTTACTGCAATGTGTTCTGCGCAAAACAATCAAAAACACAGACATTCGTATTACAACTTATTGTAAAAAAGCTTTCCATTTTTACAGCATGCAGTAGGAAACAGAAGTAGCTTAGGAAAAAAATTAAATGTGGACAGTTAAGACTTTTTCAGCGCATGCAGCTAGAGAAATAACATTATGAAAGCGGTAGCATGAAGAGAGCTGCGACAAGGCATAGAAGTCAAGGTGAAAAAAACAGTAGCCTAGAATCACATGTCAATGTGATGACAGCTGTATAACCATAATACAAGTGTAATAGTCTATGTTGCTTTAAACATCAAGGCCAAGTCTTGGCGTGGCGCTAAGGTCATAACGATCTCATGACACACAAAAATCATCGTCGGTTTATCGCGGCGTTTGTTCAACGCGCTACACATTCAACCACGAAAACTCGCCGTCGTTACATGCAGGCAAGTCAGGCGGCTCGACAATGTCAGTTCAAATGCGTTATTTTACATTTCTTCTTAGTGTGGTCTATAATGAATCGAAGTTAAGCGGAAGACGACAGAGTGATTGCGCTATTGAGAAATGTGTAGCTATATAGAATATCGCTTGCTCTACGTCCCAAAAAACATCCCGGACATTTTCGATTGTAGCTAAACTTGAAAAAGGATTATTGTTAAATTAAAATAATTTTGGTGTAAAAAGTTCTGAGACAACAGGAAATTGAATAATCATTAAATTTTGAATTTCGCCATCGTCTGTTTTTATACTACCGGGGGGGGGGCAGAACCACGTTTGTTTAATGCGGTCTAATTACTTAATCAAAGTAGCGTCAAAAACGCATTTGTTTGTGTTTCTGACACTTTTTCTGACATTTTATTCAGTTGTCTTTTTTAACTGTTTACAGTTAATTTGCTCGAAATGTAGGCCCATAATGCGAATATTGGCACGGAGACGCTTTCTATATTCACTGACAGCAGTATCGATAATGTTTTGCTCCAGACCTATCCAGACCTCACCAGTCTATTCTTAAATTCATAAACATTTCTAAACATCGTAGGTAGATACGCTGCTGCATGACAATCAATTGACTGCCTGTTGGCGACCACAAATCTAAATAGATGAATTTATTGACGTTTTTTCATTTGTTTTCACAAGCATTTTGCTTGATCTGCTTTCCTCAAGTGCAGAAGCAGACTTTAGGTAAGAACTTAACATTTATTTAATAGCCAGTTGCGTCGGAAATGTTTGTGCCAAAAATTACTAACATGTGTTAATTTTTTTTAAGTTACGATTGATAATTTCGGGAATGTTTTAGCGTTATTTTGTTTATTTTAACGCATATTTTGCCTCGTCTTTTTTGTAGTGCAAAAGCAGACATTACTTGAGGTGGGAAACTGAACGGCCATTTGATGACAATTTTGATAAGCTGTGTCAGAAATATTCACAGCAAAAATTATTGAACTGATAACTCGTATTCAAGTTATACAATCAAAAATGTCGGACATAGATTTTTTGAGTCACAGTGTAGAGCCATTCCGCCTAAAAACTTACCGGTGGACAGCGCTGGAGAATTGCAATCACGTTTTGATGCTTCTGTGCGGATGACGGCAAGCAGATTGTGTATTATTGTCCTCGTCAGACAGCGGCGTAATAGATGATATCGTGTTCATTGTCGGTTCTTTAACTGCGCTGCTGTTCGTAATCGTTGTCATTAGCACCGTGACAATGTTACTGTCTGCATACCCACAATAACTAAATGCATGCATAATTAGCTAAGCGCGTAAAGAAATAGATGACAAGTAATTTGAGCAAAGCTCGCGTTACGCGCGACAGCATCTGCCACCTGGGAAATTAGTATACACAACGTCTAATTAAGTAACAATGCCTTTTGAAGAAAAACCTCAGTTTAAGAGCTTAATTTAGAAATTTTTGGAACATGGGAGCTCAAAACGTAAACAGTTAAATCTACGTTTTATGTTGAAAAATTCATACTCAGGTTGTGCTAGTCTATCTTTGGTAATTTCAGTGCAATTCACTGTTGAAAAATGCGTCGCAGCCTATAATCGCCAAAAAATTACCAAAACCTGCTTTTTGAATTTTAAGGTCGTTTAAAGTCATCAATGTTGGTACCCCGGGAAAGCTCTGTCTACCTGCGACCATTTTTGTGCTAAATTAGTGCATATTGGCCAAAATTATCACTTTGAAAAGGTACCCCTTTACGTTTCGTACGACAGATTCCCTAAGTTTATGGGGCAAAATTTAAACTTTTAAAATTTGTTTAATGCTGAAAATTTTATGCGCAGGTTGCTTGGAGCTATTTTGACGCATAGGCCTATCACTTTAAAAGTATGCGCTGCATCTTACAATCGCAAACCCACTAAAACCTTTTATTTGAAAGAATCAATGTGGTTCAAGATCATCGATGTTGGTACCTCTGCAGGAAAGATTCGCCCGCATGTTTGTTGTGCTTGTGTTGTTTTCACGCTAGACGAGCGGTAAAATAACGACTTTTAGGGGGTACTTCTATTTGACGCCCTCGTTCGAAGGAAGTCGCTTCACTCGCAAACACGAAAGTTTGTCGCAGGAAACCGCTGTCCTTGCGGCACTCCGCAGTAAAAGTTTGTGATTGCAACTTGCGTCGTTTTGACACAATACACCAGTGTAACGTAACGAACAGACAAACGGGCAAGCGGACAGACGGACGGACGCTTGTACGATAGCTGGCGCGCATAACAAAATCTTAAACTAGGAAAAACATTTGCATTTATAATGTTTGTCAGTTTTTTTGTCGTATACAAAAATCGCAATTAATTTATTCACGAAAATTCAGAAATTTGGCCACAAACGAATAATCTAATCGTTTTCCTGGGCCACACCACACGCCCATCTCTCCTATAACATTTTGTTATAAAAATCATTTGACAATTTTATTTTTTAAATTTAAACTGTGATTTGCACTCCAACCAAAATTTAATCGCTTATTATTGTAGCCCCACCATATTGCTTCAAAAATCATCAAAATCTGTCGATCTGCTAGCAGAAAAACAGACGTTGAGTCTAAAATAAAAACATGGCGCAGTTCATTTGACGGAAGAGATTTGTTTCGGTTTCTACGTCTGAGTGTGAAAGACTGTCTATTTCTACTGTTAATGATACACCACAAACAGCTCAGGTATAATCTATTACAACTTACCAGCTACATGTAGGCCTATCAACCACGCAATGAAAGCGAGTCGTGTCAAGGAGACGATGAGCATGACAGCAAGTTACTATTATTGTTGCAGTCGCGATCTGGTTAGAAACGACTGACTTTTGTACAGCCGAATAACAAAGTATAGAACACTTCTTTTTCTTTCGGCACGTACCCCGTACGCACATTTTTCAACAATAATGCTAACTGTGCAGTGCATGCAGGCGATATTGTGTTAGGCCTATAGGTTGTGCCACGCTTCAGTGGTCAGACATTTCTCAGAATAAAATAATAGGCTGATGATTAGACGTGAAAAATACCTGCTGGCTATGGTCACATGCGAAATCGGCTGGATTTCTTCACGTTACTTCCTGTTTTGAAGGATTTTCTAAACAAATAAGTTTTTTTTTATTTTCCGGAGGAAATAGTTGAATGTCTTGCTTGCATAACTTGGATTCTCGTATGTACCGGCTAAGGCCGTCCAAGACGCCCGCCGGATAAATAGCCGGACTTGGTAAAAACGGATATTTATCAGATCACCGTATGAATAGCCGCTATATACGGCGGCCGGATGAATATACTGTGTTTTGATCAATAGGCTAAATGATGAAATAATAACAATAACATCACTTATAACAAAAGTTTGAGTTAAAAGTATGCAAGGCAATTATGACAATAAACAATCTAGCTTATGAAACACGGATACAACTTAAGACACGATAAAACAATACCGGATGGCGCAAAAAACGTCCCGAACATTTGCACGCGTTATTCAGCCGCGTGGTCGAAATGAATCAGCACAAAAGCATGAATATAATGACCAAACATCTTGGAGTATGTGTAGGAATTTTTGCCTAAAACACTTTTGTATTAGCCGTGATACAAACAAAATAGGGTTACACGCCATAACACATTTTTTGCAAGCGGTTCATCATTTGCGTTGCTGCTCGTACGCAGGCTACGCCAAAACGTCACAGGCTTAATTATCGGTCAACTGGTTATCAGAAAATGTGCTGTTATAGGCCCCCTTTCTGCTTTGCCACTGTTGCTAGTCGCTTTTTTACTGCTGTATGGCTTTTTTTTTATTTTTTTGTCGACATCAAACCGTTTGTCTAAGATAACATTCTGGAGATCTTTGAGGTTCGCAAACGGTTCACGCCTTCCTTCATAGACAAGTTCTAGCAAGGTATCCCAAACTGAATAATGTAGCGGATTCAAATCTGTCGAATGTGATGTCCATTCGTGTGAACTGATAAAATCTGGCGTGTTGTCTCGAAGGAAATTTTGAGTCGTTTTGATGCGGTATGATGGAACGTTATCTTTACATAATTGGATTTTTAGCTTCCTTTACGTCAGTAAGTGGCATTCAGTGGTGTTATTAGAGAGGTCACCGAAATTTATACTTAAGTAAGAGAACATATTGTTCTACAAATGCACAAAAGGAAATTTCTCGCCATGAAGTATACGCGCCGTTATAGTTACGCAAAGTTCGGGACGTTTTTAGCGCCACCCGGCATAAGCTTATATTGAGCCTTTATTTAATAATTGCAGAATGTCGTAAACCTAATCTACCGCACATATACAGGGTGGTCCAAAAACGGATACCCAGTTTTATTTTTGGGATAACTTCGGTAATTCATCACCGATTTTAACCATTCTTTCACTGTTACAAGCTGAAATTTATGGCGCGTAAATTTGAAGTTCTTCCGTCCACCGCACCTTTATTGTGTGACCACATTACCTAGCAAAACAAACACTACTGCTAATATGTTTTGTTATTTCGCCCATATCAAACGATTTATTTTAAAAATTATTACTGGTAAACAAAGTAAATAAACACAATATGACGTAACAATGACGTCACAAGGCACTACTGCGAATAAATAAATAAGCTTAACTATTTTATGCTACGAAATTGATATCTTTATGTGTTGCCTGTTCTTCGAGACCACTGTAGCTTTGACAGCGTTTGTTTTACTAGGTAATGTGGTCACACAATAAAGATGCAGTGGGCAAAAGAACTTCACGTTTACGCGCCATAAATTTCTGCTTGTAACAGTGAAAGAATGGTTAAAATCGGTGCTAAATTACCGAAGTTATCCCAAAAATAAAACTGGGTATCGGTTTTTTGGACCACCCTGTAGTTATTCAGAGCCGGGTGTTGTTCAGTACTGGTCTGTTAAAACTTGCGTTAGACAAATGGTTGATACGGAATATTCTGTAGTGGTCTTTTAAATCGGCGTGAGACGAAAAAAATTGGCATGTGCGATAAAACTACAACCAAGCTAACACAAAGCTAAAACAAAACGCAAAACTTAAAACATTTCGAGTGCTTGTTTCACACATAAACACAGTTATCCGAAGGGTATGCCTACGACGGCGCATTCGTGTTTAATAGGCCTACTGATGCAGTGAAAATACTTGAAATCAAACAAAAGTTCTTTTATAATCAATTTTGTTTTAAAGTTGTTTTTTTTTAGTTTTGTTCATACATAGTTAGGACCTAATGCAAATGTTCGAAAGACAAGGTTGTCAAGGCCGCATTCTTTTGTAGGCCTACGACTAACCCTGTTGCTGACAGTATGCGGGCGATGCACATGACATTAGCTAATTAATTCATCGATACTTACAGCTGGCATTTTCCGCTCACCTCATGTTTAGAATGTCATCGATTTCATCGACATCATGTTTCTCAGCGGTGTTTTTGACCTCTCGATTCCCGATCATTGGCACGATCAAGACGGTCGAGGCGCGAGTGTTCGGACTCGGGAAAATCAGATCGACCACGGTCGCTGCAACAGCCCACATTAATGCTACAATAGTCCTACATGCAAGAACCAAGTTTCAGCAAAAATTTGGTGTCGGTTACTAGATGTAGTATGGTGCCTTCCCCAAAGACGGAAACAATTACCCTAACAGGCAAAACGAGGCGCCGAAAACAGTGAGAACGAAACGCCGAAAGGGTCAAGCGGGATTGGGCATGAGAACGGAAAAACGAATTTTGTGCATTTGAAGCCTTGAAGGGAATGACATCGTGGCGGGCGAGAAAAAGCAATCCGCCCGCTAAATTTTGGGCTGTCGAAAAATTGTCGGCAAATGTTTTTATTGACGGGAAATTGTTTGTTTAAAAATGAAAATTTGCAGCTGAGTTTTTATTTTCTGAAAATTTATGAACAAATTGAAATTTTGAGCATCCATAACCCACTCCGTCGAAAATTTGCAACTGTCTGTAAAGTGCAACTGTCTGTTTCGCCTAAACTTTTTATCCCACAACCCCGCTGCTATAAGGGTAGACCTATTAAAAATTGTCAAAAATGCTTGTGGTAAAAGAGTAATCCAAAATATTACAAAGTATGGGAATACTTTAATTGCCGTGATAGCAATGAGTCTGGGGTCATTTGGTGCACGGCGTAGCTACTGTGATCCACGAATACAACATGCATGATAATAGTCAGTGCATCGAATGCGGCATCTATCGTCAGCTCGGCCCGACTGTCTAATGGCATATAAAACGGACGACGGTATAGCATCGTTGTCAGTCTAGAACACGACAACGAAGTGAAGCAATTGCCGCATAGACTGTTCACGATGAAGATGATCTCTGCTCTGGCGACGTGTGCACTGATACTGTTCTCCGCAGCATCTTCCACAGGTAAAAACTGTTTGCTTTTGATGAGCTACACATATACAACGTTCAAAAGCAGTATTTTGTATTCTCCGTTATGGATCGAATTCGCATACGTTATGTTCAGTAGCCTAAGCAAGTTTCACTGTATCACGCAACAGATCTTACAAAACCAGATGTATGGTGGGATTGGTGGCGTAACGGCAGGGTGTCGGACTTGCGATCGTGAGGTCGTGGATTCCACTCTTGGTCGGGTCATTATCAAGTGGTTACTATTTGAATGGATGACTGTTTTCAGACAGGTAAACCATCCCGCTATATAGCCAACACCAAAGACAACTCTACCGTACATTTTTCTCTGGCTGGGGTTAAGGCGGGGCGCGTTCACTTGCGTCTGGTGGCAGGTGACATGTTCCGCGCTTTGCGATGGGGTTTTTTGCTTGTAAAGCTACATGTTACCTGTGACATGGAGCTTTAGGTAATGTTTAGCTTGTCACACAACGCTGTATTAGTTGAGTCGATTGGCCCACTTTCATATACTTGCAAAAATAACCGTTTGCCTCGCAGAATGACGCACATAAGCGATGTCGGCAAACCTGAATTCTACGCACTTTTTTGGATATTTCTGGCCGAATCGCATTGTTTTTTGTTTTTTTTTGTGGTGTTCTCTTTGCCAACATGACTGAAGTCACTGACTACAGAATTATTTGCATCACTCATGTTTTAGGCCTACACTTTTTAAAAACATGCAAAGTATTAAGCATCTGTTTACAAAATAAGTTTCAGCTTCTGGGAACCACTTTACACACTTTCTTGCAAAGGTGACCACTCAGTTTCGTTAGTATGCACGGAGCTGTTCAAGAAAAAGTTTGAAAAGTAATGCCCAGTAGTTCATACAGCGCAGCTTACTTGTATCGAATTCTTGGCCAGAGGCGCTTTAAGTCTCGAAAGCGACATCTGATTTGGCAGGAGCTGATGATAGCCTACCGCGCGCAATGCGGTCATCTATAGGCCTACTGCACGCGTCAGTGAACAATCGGACCCGCGGTGCAACCAGCAGACATACCACCGCCCCAATCAGCCACCCTAAATTTTTACTCTGTAAGATGAACACAACATATCGAGATCGGCTTTTTGACCGTATGTATGTACAGGGTGGGCAAAAAAATGGCACAGTTTTTTGTATACTTCATAACTTCACCAAATATTAACCGATTTTCAAAATTCTTTTACTGTCAGAATCAGGAGACAATTTGTAATGAAACTGTCACTACAGATCCCACCACACCTCAAATGTGTCGCTACACTA
>Ga0056128_1003924_pt1 | contig 18500 bp, 9 predicted proteins | sample WorMetLIZISLAND2_FD_71113 | JGI IMG/M metagenome (GOLD analysis project Ga0056128, IMG submission 71113) | Marine gutless worms symbiont microbial communities from Max Planck institute for Marine Microbiology, Germany - Olavius geniculatus... ... | reverse complement strand
CTACTGAGAACAGATTAAATGTCTAAGCTAATACAATAGTTCGTGCTTATACTTTTTGATTTTTGCAGTTTTACATCAGCGCTTATACAACATTAAATGAATTGCTTGCAGTTTTTTTTTTATATATAATTGTAATATAAATCGTCGTCAAATGTTCGATGCGCGTGTGGGTATAGGCCTAGTCGCTGGGTTGTGTTGCAGAACACATCCGTGACGTATGATCGGTGATATTAATTACTACTGTCCCTGCATGTGCATGGGTGACTGTCATCAAAGCGCAAAACCTGTCAAAAGTATCTAAACGTGCAAACTACAGCACAGCAATGAATTTTTTAAAAATGTCAGTTTGCTTAATAACGTGAAAAAATGCTACTTGGGCAGTAACGCAATAACAGAACAATATGAATCACTGCCACAACAGTAACCTATATGTTTGCTTGGAAATGCCTGAGCGCTGTAAAAAGGTAACAGAGCGAGACGCTTCAAAACATTGGTCCCAGATCACTTTGTACAAAAACTGTCAGACGCGTGGGTTATTCATTACGGAAACAATGCTCCAAAATAGCATTGCTCCTTTTATTGATGGATTTCATTTCTCGAGGAGAATGAACGTTTTCGCACCGCTGCTCACTGTCGGAGTCATCCGTTTTTCAAGCTCTGCTCTGTAGCGTTAAATGCAGTATAGACTACTGTATCCATTGATCAACGTTTTGCCAGAGATTTTTTTCCTATGTCGCATGCATCGCTGGCTACGTCTGTTTGGTTTGCCAGAAGGTCAGCGAACTGCGCTGTAAGTCTTAGCATACTATTTCCGCTGCAATTCTCCGGCGATTGTCTTATTCGCTGCGGCACGTGCGTCGACGTGACTATCCCACTATCGCTGCGACAAACAAAAGCTCGATTTCCGATTGCTGTGAAGAGAAGATTACTCGTATGCACTGCACTTTGACGTACGCTATTTCGGCTAATGCCTAATAACATAGTTTACTACTAGGCTACACTGTGTCCCGAAAAAAGTAACTTTCTAGACATCGTACAATAGAAATGTCAATTCTAAACAAATCCAAATAAAACTTCTTAAACTTAATCCCCAATAAATTGCTAAAGCGATCACCAAATTACGTTAAAATATTATTTATTAGCGGAGTTATTAATTGTTCAATATCGATAACAAAATATTTTCGTTACCAATATGGCGTTGGCGTTACATAAGTAAACCCCTCTGTTATTGTACATAAAACTTCAATAAACAACATCTGATTCTGGCAAAATTCTACGTCAACAGTGCATCATTTACTGATTAACTTCAGTTAAATCTGCCAAAGCAAACAATAGTTACTTCAAGTTGTGAAGTTACTCCAAAACACTTTAGTTTCAGGTCTTTGTGGGTGACGTCAGACACTAAGACCTGAAACTGAAGTGTTTTGAGGTGATCTCGCAAAAGCTGTTGTAACTATTGTTTGTTTTGGCAGATTTAACTGAAATTTAGCAGTTTAATTGCCAATAAATGGTTCATTGTTGACGTAAAATTTTGCCAGAATCGAATGTTGTTTGTTGAAGTTATGCAGATGTACAATACCAAAGGGGTTTACTCTTGTAACGCCATATTGATAACGAAAGTATTTTGTTATCAATATTTAACAATTAATAACTCAGCTAATAAATAATATTTTCAACAAAATTTTATGATCGCTTTAGCATTTTATTCTAAATTAAGCGTATAAAAGTTTATTTAGATTCGTTTAAAATCAACATTTTCAATGTACGATATCTAGGGGGTTACTTTTTTTCTGGACACAGTGTACTACAGTCTGATAATGTAGTGACGTCACAATAGCAATGACGTCATACATGCTTGTTGAGTTACTGATGTGCGCACACACATAGATACGCAAACAAAGTATTACTCAATTTTCGCAAGTTCACTGCGTTCACTCTGGCTGAGATATTAAAATGAGGTACAGCACGCAAATTAAATTGAGCTCGATGACCGAAAACAAATGAATAAAACTGGATGCTGTAGTTTATAAAGCATTTTTCTGTAGACACTTGCCTACATTATGAAAGTCAATAAAACAACAAACAACGGATTATTTAGTTTTGTTCTAACATAATGTTCGCTGGGCCTACTGAGCACGTGCAACCAATCGTCCCAGAGTGCAGAAAACAGTCATTCGCCATTATTGCAAATGTTCCAGTTAAATGCTTCGCTCTGTGTAATCAATCTTGTAGATCCACCGCATGCGTTTTTCAGCAAATATCAGTTGGCTAAGGCTAATTTGCAATCACAGGCTGCGCTGTTTTTAGATTGTCTATATATTCAACGACAGATTCCAAAATTTAAACTGTACGTCCGGAATATTGCGGTTATGCAACATTTAAAACTTAACAGTAATAATGAGCCTGCACGACATTTTCCAGTAAACAACGATAAGCTAAGGTTGATTACATTCAATTCAACAACTTAACGATTTGATACCCGTTGAAGCTAAATGATTAGCCTAGTTAAAATTGTGGGCTTATACACCGTGTCTCTAAAAACAGACGAATTGTTTTTGTCATAACTTCATCAAATTTTCACCAAGTTTAATAATTTTTAGCACACAGATGGCCAAGACGATAGAATTATGTAGGTGCACTCATTTATTACCTCACCTAATTTATGTCAACGCATTACCGTGTGAAACACAGATGCTTCAAATTGTTACATTACGTGGTGGATATTTGTATCGGATTGCTTACCTTTGCATAATCAATTCAACAGAGGGCGCTAAAACAACACGGGCGCAATTTCTCGTCCTATCGTATCGTAACATATCGACAATCGCTAAAGACGTTCTTGTTCTCTCAGTACTAATGTGTCCAACGCATTAAAAGTTTTATTTTTTTTACGACAAAACGCTATATAAATTCACTTTCGACATCTGCCTTTTTGACAAACGTCTGCTTCTATATGCCCACATTATTAAGTCATAAGAATCCAACATAAATTATTTAATTTATTACAAGCATGTCGTAGCTTATTGAAATGTCGTTGAAATATTGCCTACTTTATGCAAACTAATTGTATATTGTGTATTGTTATATAAGTCTTTAATAAATTTGCTTTGTTTTAAATAAACTAATTTTGGCAGTAATCTTGCTCAGATAATGTTTATTAGAGTAGTTTTGACTGAGTACTTGAGAATACAGCCCGTCGTCTAGGAGGCCATATCAGTAAAACACATTTTGTGCACTCACAAAAATAGTCAGTGTCGTATGTCGTGTTCAAACATAACTACTGTTTACAACCCGTCTGCTCTCAGCCTTCTATCAAACTGTTGGCAAACTGTCTGCTTTAAGACTCCACCCACGGTCATCAATATCAAGCGCGTCACAGAGCGGTTGGGACTCTATCATCATTGTTAACGTCTCACGTGTGTCGTATGCATTCATACGTGCCACGTGACACACGACCACGAGGTTTAACTTGAAAGTAACCGCGATCAGAGTTTTTGTAGACCGGCAAAAGTAGGTTGGCGTTTAGTTTCTGTATGTGGTAAAGCAGCGTTAGTCGCTAAATTCTTGTAAGTATAAGAAAATGTATGTCGAACGACAGTAGTAACGTGGTAATACGTTATTTTGCTTTACTAGTTTAAAAAAGTTACTAGCAACACGTCACAGTTGCGCCATAATGTTTGTTTTTCTTGATTTTACTACAGATTTATTCTCTCGGATAGACTTTGTAGTGAGAAACAGTTAAAGTCAGACAAGTGGTCTTCCTTCGTCTGTTTCTCATCACAAAGTCTATCGCGATGAAAAAGAGAAAATAGTGAGAGTATATAGACATGTCTGACACCCAAGAGAATATCAAGCATGTCTGTAAGTCTTGCTCTTGTTTTGACGCAGCAACTTAAAGTTTTGTACAATGTTCTAAAACCAACACCAATACAGTGCACGAAATACTAATACTGAGTAATGTTGCAATAGAAAGAAAGGCCAATGGCGCCCGCTAAACCGATATATCTCCCCTATATGCACACGTAGGCCCACGCTGCCCATTGTTTCGTTTGCGGCAATAAGCCCATTGTAGGTCGATAAATTTGGCTGTGTCGCCATTCCATCATTTTGGGCACGCTTGGCTGCGACCTCTGTTCGTTTAATCGGTTTCAATCGGCGGGGTCGATTTCCAGGTCGTTTGCTGCGAAGCGAAGCGCTGATGCATTACTCACAGTCGTAGATCTGTGATGCAAGCTGGCTGTTCTGCTACGGCTGCTGATGCTGTTTCAGCGACTGCGCACAAGTCTTGTATCCATCGGCCGCTGCATCAGTCGACCGGCAACGATAGGCTACGCCTCAGCATTGGTGCCGTCGTCAACATAGGTAAGAGCTTAGCGTCGATTTTTAAAATTTCGCTGATATTTTGTTATCCAGATGATTTTGCGTTGAATTGTGCATTGCTGCACGAGTTTTCCGCTTAAGCTCAAGTCATAACGGCATAATGGCAATTATCAGAATATGCCTTGACCACTTTGGCTATGTCAAGCAAGTAACAATTTTGGTCACGTTTTGTGTTTTTCCATTTTGATATGATTTTTCATCCACGTAACTGGGAGCCAGCTAGAGTGCCGCTTTTTTAACTACGAGGTTATTTCGAGTAAAACATATTGCATAACATCAGAATAAACTGTTCACGAATTTTCCTTGCTTGCGTTTTTTTCGCTGCAGTTTTTAATTTTGTTTTCGTTGATTTCAAACTTTTGCTTTTTATAATTAGTGTTTTTTTATTTTTACGTGCCGGTAGTTGTTTTATTTTTTTTTGTTTTAATTTGTTTTAAAAAGTTTTAATTTTTTACATTTAGTCGGTTTTTCGTGTAAAGAACAAAATCTAATCATTTAAAGACGAAAGTAGTAAAACTGTGTGTAAAATGTATAGGCTATGTCAGGCAACTGATGCAGACCAGCAGAAATCGATGTTTATTACTGTTTAGGTGCAAAGAAATCTGCCATTTTACAGGAAGATTTTCTAAAAGTGATGTTTTGCCGTTTTAGATGATGGTGTCGTAACCGCAACGTATTTTCATTTTTTTGGCAAATTTGCCTGATAATTTTATTTTCAAATGCAGTACAGAAACATAGAAAAGAAACTAGCTGTTAAAGATGTCATTGTTAACCTATCAGTTTAGCGACGTCTGTGGTCTTCTAATATCCGAATTGCGCTAATGGAATATGGCTCTTAAAAGAAACGCCGTTGTACTTCGACGACTGTATACGACGTATTTAAAGCGTTCGTCAGCAGCGTTTAAATTATACATCGATGCTAATGCATTTGCTTTGAAGTCACCAGCGCTTTGCTCGCAAATAATGCGAAGATCTCTGTCTCCGAAGATCTAATTCTTGAATCTGCTTTTCATACACTTTCTGTATTTTGCTTTTTTCGTGATCAGTGGTTGGTTTTAACGGCCCGTGGCCGTAGTAAGTTAAGTTTAACAAAAATAGTTTATTTTAGATTAAATGATAGATTAAGTTAATAACAATAATTCGTTGCTTATTCGTATTTGGCACACGTGATTAATATATAATTAGCTGTTACTTTTTTGTTGCTAGTTGGGATTTTTTGTTAAAAAGGCCGCACAAATAAGTTAGCAAACGGTACATTATACTTTTTGTACACTTTTTATTATTAGTGGAAATACTGCGGTCAGCTTTAAACAACTGTCACTTTAATCAACCGCCAGAATAAACGGTACCTCCCGTTTATAGGCCTGGCCTATGTGAACTTCAAAATGTTCCTTGGAATGCGCCACTAATATCTGCTTATAACAGACTAACAAACTATGCAACTATTCGAAAGTTTGTTTTTTTTTAAAAACATACATACACCCCACCTCCGATCTAAGCTTGCGGCTTTTGACCGCTTACTTTGCTTGCTGGCGGTATAGATCATAGCTTAGTTGGTTACCAGTTGTTGGCAGCTAAATTCTATCTATAGGCCAGTGTCTCTAGTGTAAGTATGCAAGGTGAGTGCCCGAATTCTGCGAGCGAGTCTGCAAGCGCTGATAACAGAGAGCGCAGCAAAACATATTTAGCTCGTTAGAGAAGCGCTCTGTATTATATATAGCTGTCTCTATCAGCGGCCGCTTTATTTACGGCATGCACACATGATACGCCCGAGCAGCAGCTACCTATAGATTGCGAAAGATTATTTACGGCTATCCAAAACGTTACAGTTTGATGATAAATGGGTATTCACAAACTGAAATGCATAAAGCGTACCATAATGTATCTAACAAGACCAACATTTCACTAGATGTCATGAAAGGAAGCGAAGAAGACAAAATATTTTTCATTTTTGTTTTTATAAACTACTTTGTTGGTTTTACTGTATTTTACTAAAATATAGAGTTTTTTGTTCAGCGTTTTGACGTACGGCAGTTTCTGACGATGAGTATAAACTACTGACTACTGCAACGCAAATCAGTCATTGCTACTGTGTTGGACCGTTGGTCATCGACTAAGCCATTTTGATTATTAGATGCGGTTAAACTCACATATATAACGTAACAGCTGGCTAAAGGCCTAGGCCCCTAAATAGGTTTGATTTTATCTTCGTTTTATCTGCGCAAACGTTAACCCCAGGGTCAGGTTCAAATCCCATTAGGCCCTGTTCGATAAAAATTTTCTGATATAGATGTAAAGCCTATAACTTACCACGAATTTAGCGTTGCTGCTGTATAAGATTTAATTGAGATAGGCCTATGGCTCTTTAAATTCGGAAGCCAGTTTATACAAGCCAGGGAATGTCGTGCTGCACCAAGTGAACTTTTGAGCGTCGCAACACGACATAAAAAGCCCTTCCAGGCGAAAAAATGTCGCGTTGCTGTTCGACATTCTCTTGCCTGTGAGGTCTCTTTGTTGTGCTGCCCGCTGTTTGTTCAAACATGTTGAACATGCTTAATTCCGCCTCTGGTTTACCGCAGTAAGTGGTTTATTAGAACTAGTGGCTACTGATTTTCTCAGTGCAATAGTCACAAGTTTACTTGTCGCCAGAAAGGACGGCGTTGCCATGAAAACCCGAACATAATCCATGTCAGGATAATCCAATCTAAGCTCCGTAGGGTAAAAGTAAAGAATAAAGTGAATGTCGGCGGGGACAGGGTAACACTGTGATAAGAAGCCTTTTTGCAAGTAGCAGTTGATTGGCATAGGCTAATGACACCACAGTACACTTCTGCAGTCATCCATTGTCCACACCACGGAATGGATAGACCAGCTTCCCAATTAGCCACAGATAACTTTATTCTGTAGCCTGTGAGCTACTACTCATTACATGTCCTTTTGCTGAAGGAAGGAGGCTAAGTTGACAACTTGTTCAAGGTTGCTGTCATTGCTGTCAAATGACTTGAGCGAGATTCGAACTGCAACCTAAAGTTAAAGTTACGAGTCCGATACTATATCACTAGACCATTTGCACTTAGCTGTATATTGATGGAATTGTTTGGCGAAGTGGAAAATGAACGCTAGAGGTTATACGCATGCAGCGTACGTGAGCAATTCTGCGGTTGCAGCATCTGCAGAACACCTGTCCAAGGTTAAACATATGCAGAGGCCCCATGCAGGTGAGAGTTAATGTCAGCAAAGTTGGCCCCTCTCTTCGTTATACTGATAATAATACGTTTATCAATGACTCCGAGGCAAAATTGTCGGCAGATGTGCATGAAAACGAACGAGGCGTAAAATGTTGTTGAAATTGCTGAAAGGTTTACTGATGTCGGCGATGACGCTTTTTACGTCCGAATCTCCCGCCTGATTCGTTCTCATTGACTTCAGTAGCACTGCAACACTTTAACTTTCACCATCCGCAGGCTTGATTACATTAAAACTTGTTCACATTTTTCTTCAAACTGTCAACAGATGAACTCTAAACTACTACACAAGCAGGCAAGCAATTTCATACATCGATTTTGCTTTTGGTGAACGAATATTTTTGTAAGTCATATTTAGTCGTATTTTTGTTCAACTTAAAACCATGCATACTCTGTCCGAGTTTTACTGACAGCGCTTTCCATTAGCTATGTCCGACGTTTTTCCGTTCGTGCAATTTCGGCGCTGTCTGGTCGCGTCAGTCACGTTTAGTGCGAAAGCTCTGATGAGTGTAGTTGCTGTCATGCCGTACTACTCAAGCCGGTGTCACAACTGCAACACGTCTAGCGGATACGATCTCGCACGAGTCACGTAGACGAGTTGGTGTCAAGATCGTGTGTGCACTTGTGAGTTGTAACAGCGACTTGACGGCTGCTGATAGCATTTCTGTCGCGTTTTGACGGAATATTACACAGAATTGGCCGTCTTCGGGTGGAGTGGAGATGCGACGCCCACCGTGAATAACGACCTGATACAGTACAGATAGGCGACGGGCGGACATGAGCCAATTCACAGAACCTAAGTCATGCTTCGAACTTTTACGTGTGACCACGCGAAAGAAATTTGTTCCAATAGCTCGCACTAATACGTGACTTTCGGAGAGCTAAGGCAAGCTGCAACCAGATATTATGAAGTGTAAGATGCTGTTTTCCAACCCGCAGAATTTGAAGAAACTCGAAAAATTTGATAGCATTGAAAATCGCAATTATTACAACTGCAGTTACTGCATTTATTTTACAGAGAACTTTGGCTTTTATCGCTGCAGGACCGTAATGTAAAACTTGTATAGTAATTGTGTAATATAGTGATTTTATTTTTCACTGAGGTTTTTATCTTATGTTATCGCATACTTTCTTAAAATAACAACTAATAGCTGCAAGTCTAAGACTCCTTATCATTTTCGGAATAAGAGTGCCTATAGTACAAAACAGTAAAATTGCAGGAAAGTTGTCACTGCGTTAAATTTACAGGAAATGAGAATTGGTTTTCAGACCCGCACTAAGGTTCCAGACACCTTTCCAAAACATCAGTTTCAGATATGTCGCTAGCGGTTGACAACAGAAAGGTAGCTGAAATAAATCACATCCTTGCGTTAGTGTCATTTAGTCCCGGATATAGGACAGGAAGCCGAGGATCTGTTTCTGGGTCTAAACACATGTCATTATATGGTCCCTAAATTACAAGCTAACAAAGCTATATTTTGTAGGCCTATCCTTTCTGAAGACTTTACTCTTTGACATTTATGTAGGCGGAAAGCTCGCAAACTTCTCGTCCCTAGCTACTGTTGACGGCTATTCTTGACTGATGGAACCATTACAAAATTAGAGCACAGTGTGCTTCGACAAGCGCGTGCAATTGCTACGTTTTGTACATGTTAAACAAAATCATTTTCTTTTGAATTTGCAAATGTACGCGGGGTGCATATTAACATATAAATGGCGTTAAAGATTTGTCACTTTTGCAAAAATGTTTTAGGCCTAAAAGCGTCGACTTTCAGGGGCTACGCGGCAAATGCGAAAACGAGTGTTTTCATCTTTTCATCTTTTTTGAGCACGGCGTGAAGATAAGACGTGGTAGGTAACATGCAAAATAAAAGGAAAAAAATGTTTCGACGGCCTACAAATTATGTGGCTTGTCCAGCAAAAATATTTTTCCTGTAGCAACGTCTAAAGCATTTGCAAAATTCATGTTTTTTTAAACTTTTAAGAATAACATAATCGGCTGGGAGATAGAAAGTTTTCTGTTTTTTTGACATTTTGGCGTTAAGTAATGCCTAGATTATTATGTTTTGACTTGTGGTACTTTGTTTCAGAGCATTTTTAAAATTAACCAAAAATTTGGGGCAAAGCCCACGTGAGTCCGCCCGGCGCCGTAAGTCCGATTGGGGGAAAAATTTAGGTGGTAAAATTTCCCCGTAGCAGAGTCACGAGGCTTGAACTCCAAAGCATTAGCATTCGCAGAACTCGCATTGTTGACAACATTGTCACTATCCGTGCTGGTGGACCAAAGTTCACCAATTTTTTTCTGAACCCAACAGATAGATGTTGATCGGTTTGTTTTCAATTTTTGATATTTCGTACGGTTCCTAAGATATTTGCGGTCAAAGGTGTCCGAAACCGAGCCGAACTTTCGAATTTTTGGCTCTTCCAAATTTTTGGGGTCCCCCCTCCAAAAAAAAATTGTACGTAAGTGATCATGCCCAATTTATGGCCCGTCATGTGGCAAAGTTTCGTGGAAGTACTTTCTTTACTCCCCAAAACTACAGCCAATGTTCAACCCTTCTTTGAAAAAAATTGTAAGAGGGACCCCGTTTCCGGTGGGAAATACGCTAGCAAGACTTGGTCATTCTGTAACGCCCTTTTAAAAAATTTTAGGGCGCAGCACCCCTTGAAAGCCGAAATATGGTCTTTAAAAAAGACGCTTTGGGTGGATACAACTTGAACTTCAGATCTTTGTAATGACTGGACCAAAGTTTACCTAATTTACTTCACCCAACGGGAAAGGATCGCGGTAGAAAATGTACTTGGCCGATTTTGAATATCTTCATCCGTTTTGAAAATATTTGCCGTCAAACTTTGAATTCGTCCGAAATCCGGCCAAATTTTGCATGTTTTTGGCCCCTAAATTTTTTTTGAGGAAAGTCTCCCGATATTTTTGATCCTTATTTCAAAACTGAGCATACTACCGATCACGACGTAAAATTTCGCACCGATCGGCCGACGTAGCTCGAAGATCTCGCAACAGGAAAAAAGTAAAGAAACGCCAGCAAAATATAAGTCTGCTTCGAAAACTATCGTTTTCCGGCGAACTAACTAAGCAATACAAATATGTGATTCATTTTTGTAAGCACTGCAAATATAATGAAAAATCTACTACAATTCCAGACATAAAAACATTTTTTAACGGATGCTTTGGTCCATTTTGTATTGCACTGTGTCTCAAAAAAACATCCCGAATATTTTTGACTGTAACTTGAACAAGAGTTATCAAATTTTAATTATTTTTATATGAATATTTTAAAGACAACTATTTATCAAATAACAGTTTAGTTTCTTACCTCACTTATCGTCTGTTTGTGCACTACCTGGGGAATGCAGAACCAATGATATAGTACATTTTTACCCAGTATGGTATCATTAGTGAATCTAAATAATACACAAAAACACATTTTTCACATTTTTAACACATTGGCTGACATTTCATTTAATTATTTACTTTTTCAAATGCCTGCAGAAAAATTGCTCAAAATGTCAGCCCATTGTGCAAACGCAGGCACGATAGATAGAATTTATCAACGTTTTTTTTCATTTTAACACGTATTTTGCTAGGTCAGATTTCCCCAGTAATGCAAAAAAACATTGGATGAGGTGGGAACTCAAACAATTGTTTTATAGCCAAATGTGTCATAAATATTTATGCCAAATATTACTAAAATCTGTTAATTTTTTAAAAGCTACAATCGATAATATTGAGGATTTTTTTTCACGTTTTTGTATATTTTAACGCATATTTGGCTTGGTCTGTTTTCCTTATGTAGTGCAGAAGCAGACATTAGGTAAAGAGGGAAACTGAATGTTCATTTAATGGCAAGTTGTGTTAGGAATATTTGCACTAAAAATTATTAGAATCGAATATTTTTCTTCAAATTACAATCGAAAATGTCGGGGATGTTTTTTAAGACACAGTGTACTTACGTAATGCCCGGATGTCGCATTATACGCAATCGTACCAAATTGACAATATATTTTTGAGTGAGGTTACTTGTACATAAACAAAACATTTTTAAAAATATTTCGAAAATGTTGTCGTTTTACGTGTTATCGTGGTCTTACGTCGTGGCGTTGGTTTGGTTTGAATTTATACTTTGATGCGTCGTAGATTTTCATTATACTGGCAACTGGCAAGTGAAAGATTGATAAAGGCAGTTGACAGAGCCTCATAAAATCGGATGCCGGTGCCCCACAGCGAAAAATCCGACCCCGATCTTCATCCATAATGGAGTACAGACGACGGTGGCTGTGACAGTATTTACGTAGCATATGCAGAGCCACTGCGTGCATCTAGTGACAATATGGCAGTCTGGGAATTCTTGCATTTCTATCATCATCATCATCGTCATTATCTTTACCGTAGAAGACAGAAGTTATGTGACAGGGTCTGTTTGTCCTTTTGTCTATTTGTCAGCTGATTTTAACGATATTTTGTAGAGCGGTTGGTCTAGCCCAAGGAAGAACTGAAATTTTACGCATTGATAAAGACTGGTCGAGAAACCAACAGTACGAGTTTTGGTGGCAATCGGTTTCAGGATTCATAAATAAGCATTGCTTTAATTGTCTGTATATTGTCGGCTGCGGTTTGTGCTGTCTTTGCAGCGTTGATTTATTTTTTAGTTATTAATATCGAGCAGTAAATAAAATGCACATTAAGTCGGCGGAAACAGTGAGGCATGTCATTTATGATTTTAGTACCTTATTTATCGTTGTTGCATCCAGAAAGCTTCACGAGCGAAGAAATTCCATGGCCGTCTTACGACCATACACGTGACCGGCGATGACGCGATCAGGAAGTGGCTATGCATGCAGAGTGGACGGACGACGCAAATAAATAAACCTTTACGAGCAGTGATGGAATTTCAAACAAAACAAACGGTCCGCAGTTCACTTTATCTCTGTCGCTCTACAGGAGCTGTGTATAAATGGATACGACAGCAGCACTATTTCGTCTTTGCTCGGTATTTTCGCTGTTGGTTGGTTGTTTGTCGTTCTGTAACGTTGATGTCATTATGACCATATGAATTGGATTACTTGGAGCGATAACTCAGCAACTTAGTCTCAGGGAAATGCTCCGAATTTCGGCCGAAACAGAAGCGGGGTGAGTATTTTAGCAAAAAAATATGGAACAGTGCAAGAGGACTTATATTACTTTAGGCTACATTGCTATGTTGTTGTTCGCTAATAGGAAGTTACTGTCACGACCTTGACCTCAATGACCTATATCGACTTAATATCACTACACGGCGTTTCATAAAAGGACCCCTTTTTGTTTTTTCATAATTTACTCACATTATGAGCAATTTACACGAAATTTTTTGATAACTTTGAACGGCCATTACGCAGATTAGTCTGTACTGCATAAACGGGTATGTTTCGGACCCACAAGCATCAGAAAAATTCGAATAAAGATAGACCCACATCGTATATATGCAGCAACAGAAATGTAGACGATGTGCTTCTCAGACTATCGCATCGAAATGATTGCGGCATCGCGTGGTTTATTTGCAGTAGTATGGCTCTCTTGATACTGTAACGATCGTCATTCGTATCCTAATGCTGGTTCTGTGGATTCTGATGTAGGCACATAGGTACCAGTGTCGTCCATTTATTTCACTGTACAATATGTTGTTACGTTATGCTGCCTTACGTTGTATTGAAATTGGGCAGTGCATTTTGTTGCTGGAAACAGTATGCATCTTTAACATAACGCAAAGCGTAAACCTAAAGTCGTTTCCGAGCCGCAGGATTTTCGTTTCCTTCGCACTCAGCCAGACACCAGTTTGTACTACGAGTAACGGATACCGAGCTAGTGCGTCGCGCGGTGTGCATTTTTACGACTAGAAACACCGACAAGATATATCATATTACTCAAACACAAAGGGCATGCACCTCTTACGCGTCCGACACAAACGTGCGATCTATCGGTTCCGTTATGCCTACTGATAATAATTTATTATTGCATAGAATAATAAATAGAATCTATGCGTGCCTGGGGCGCCCCCGTTTGACTGGACTTTTATGTCAAAAGAATAAGAAATAAGAGGTAACGCTATTATGTTAGCATGAGGCTGAGCCTCTAAGGCTCAAAGCCTCGGTTAAATACGCCTGTGCGTGATTAATTATTAATCGATCCTCTATGGTTGTAAATGTGAGGAAAGATAGACAACGACAATGTGCCTGTAGCTGTGTCTACTCTGTGAGTTCGTGACAGATTACAGTGACATGTAATTACGCCGCTGGTCTCGTGAACGCTATATTAAACACCACATACCACATGCTTCCCGAGTGACTGGTTTTAATTAACAACACATTTTTTACTGGATTTACATCGCAAGCTAATGATCTGTGTAATTAATTATCTCCGTTATATACATGTACACAAATTAGGTACTTTCTTCCCTGATCTGGAATTTTTCGTGCTGACCAACGTAATCGTAATAACATTTAACTGCAGTAGACCTAGTTTGTGTACACAAGAATTTTTATAGCTAAAATAACAGTAATTGTTGTTGTTGTTGTTTTTATAACAACAACAACAATTGTTACAATTTCAGCTATTAAAATTAATACACATTGTAGCCGACAGCTGTTTTTGTTGCCCATCTCGTGATATGTTCTCGTTGGGGACAGAAACAAACCAATTAAAAAAGCGAAGATCTCTGCTGCTGCTGCTGATGCTCTTTTGTTTTTCTTCCTCCAACGCAGTGCAAGCTGAGTGTAGTTCAGTTGGTTTATTCCACTGATTAGTTTGTTGAGGGTCTAACAAACCAGCAAAAACGAGCAAATTGAAAGACGCGATTACCTGCAGTGGGTGCTGCCGCCGTACCTGCAACAAACACACAACAAACAACCGCCACTACCACAATTACTATTATTGTAACTACCAAAAGTTAATAAACAAAAAGTCATGTTACTTTAATGTCGTTGATGTTTCGTCGTCGTCGTCTTTGTATTGTTTGTCGTCGTTTTACAACAGCAGTCAAAAGCTGTTTTTGTTTGCCCGATTTGTTTGCGTCCGGGCCACAAACTAACTGAAACAAGCGATTAACAAGAAGCCCAGCTATCGCTGGAAAAAACCGACCGTACCGCCTACGTCCGAAGCCCAGCGTTTGACTTTCAGTCACGGAGAGAAAGCGATTTGTCAGAAATGACACAGTTCCATGGACGCTATCTCAGAAGCTACAATTAACGCTAGTATAGCAGACATCGCACGTGGTCATTTTTGCCAGGCGATATAAATAGCTACAGAGTAAATAAACAACGAAAATATCGAAAGTAGTTTTGCAGATATTTCTCACAACAGTAACTGCAAATCAAGTCACGAAGAATGGCGTATTAATTATTAAAAAACACGCCACAACATTAATTTTACTAATATTTGAAGAACATGTACATCATTGAAAATATAAAGTTTACAACACAACAGCTTCGATTCCATGCACTGATGTTTTGGGAATTTCCAGTCTCTTGTATATAACAAAACCTTAAGCTTCCTTATGGCGAGGTCCAGAGCGGAGGCCGGCTTAAAACGAGTTTTGTTCATTTTTAGCTTAAAAATGCATCTGAAACGTAGGGCCAAGCTAGTATGCTGCTATTACGCTGTTAAAACAAGAACGTATGGAACTGCCGGTACGACCTACACCACTTTCACAATAAGTGCCGGTACGCCACATTAACCTAAGCTCTACACTAACGGAACCGCCAGCATCGCGATCTGGGTTATAATGATATAATTAGGTGTATAAAAAGTGACGTAATAACCGCCAGGCCTGCGGAAGTATTTTGCCATCATCTACGACTTTCCTGGTGGTAGCGTCTGTACCAGTCAGCGACTTGTGACAAAACGAGCACGTACAAAACGTACACGCAGTCGCAGTAAAAGCAAGCAAAAGTAAAGCGAAAAAAGCAAAAGAAGTAATTTGCGTGCGCTCTGCTGGTATAGAGTAGTACATGTCGTGTGCAGAGTTTTAATAAACGTTTAATAAACATTTATTATTTTTCATATAAAGGCATTTTGACGTTTTTTTTGTTTTTGCAGAGTAAATGACAATTGGCCATTGTAGAAATGGGGGGCGCTAAAAATGCAGGCCCGGAAAATGCAAGACTGGAAAATTACAGACTCAAAAATGGCTTAATACTGTTTTGCAGACATATGTCTACTGTCAGAACTGCGTTGCCGGTAACACGTTGTAAAGCACAGTTTGACCCTATGGAAATGTGCTTACTTGTAGACTGTAATCAACGATGTGCAGTGTGAAACAACGTTTGATAAATAGGTGGAGACAAAGTACGTCACGCTCGATTGGAGTAGCATTATGGACAGTTATAACACTTCAGGAGAAATTGGCCAATAGGTCATGAATTAACGGGTAGTATATAGAGGCCCGGACAAGCGTCGAATAATTTGATTGGCCTACTTTAAACTTATGTAACATGGAAGGAAGTCGCTACTACACTATTCCTATATTACTATGTTAGCTGTAGCATCTTTAAGTTTAGGCGACCCGTAGAAATGACGGTGATCAAAAATATTTTTAAATCAATAATTTAAGTGTTGGTGATAAAATAAACCTGGCGATAAAATAAGCTTACTGACAAATTATGCATATATAGGCTAGGTTTACCAATTTTTAATTTTTTTAAAGGAAAACGCGTTTTGACGTTTTCATTTTTTTCTAATGTTAATTACATCTGGTCGTGAGCGATTGTCAGTCTATCAATTAATCAATTAGCCAATATAACGCGGAGATGCAGCACAAAATACAAGACAGACAATGAGGCAAAAGGTCAAAAAATTCTAAATTATAAAGCTGTAGAAATTATATGCAATTACTGAAAAACTGCCCACACAGCAAATCAGCAAAATAACGCCAAATGTACTAGATGTGTCTTCGTTTTGATAACGCCGACAAGCACTATACGTCAGTCTCAGAGACTCCGTCCAGTGTTTGCGAGGTACTCTCACGCGTCAGTCAAACGTTGACAGTACGTCCTCGACGTGTCTCCGGCACTACAGTCAGTATAGGCCTACATATGTCGTTCTCGTCTGCTGGCATGTCGCTTTCACTTTGTCTTCTGTGAATGTTGCTTGACAACAACGCGTCCCCTCTGTGATTGTACGACAACGATTAGCAATAGACTAATGTGTCTTGTGACGTTTTGTGGCATAAGTCTGCTATAGTGCATCGCATCTTATGAATGACCAGTATACTGCTCGTGGCCCTGTATGTCTTATATGGTAAGACATAAGACGACAGTTTTTACATTGTAAAACGCTTCTGACCACAAGTCCATCGCATGTAAGAAGCGTCATATCTAGTACCGGACTTTTTACCAGACCGGACTTTTGCACGACAAAAAAAGAAAATTTGCGAATAATTTACTGTGTAACTAACAAGATTAATAGTCTATTTTAATAGGTTATTCAAAAAACAAGCAATGCGAAAAAAGTCGTAAAGTTTAACACCTTAATTGTTAGTTTTTGCGCAGTAAGCCGTATACGAATAGCGTATATCTGCTAATTGTTCTGTGCGTTCAATGTGCTGTACAAATGGCTGTCGTTGTAAGTACATAATTAATAGCGGCCCAAGTTACAACACAAAATGTTTTGATTTTGTCAGATGAGCCCCCCCATTGGTAAAATGACAATGTTTTACGCGCGATAGCAGAATACTTCGCGCGTCTTAGCCATGGCCTGAACATCTGTCTGTCTGTCCGCCCGTCCGTGTGTCTGTCGCACCTTTGAGCCCTATCAAAGCGGTGCAAGCTAGGATTACGAAATCTTCACTGTAGCTGCCCCAAGGACGCTAGTTTATCGTGACGAAATTTCGTGGCCCTGGGTGCGTAAAATATCCTCGAACGAGGGCGTCAAAGAAAGGTACCCCCTTAAAAAGACGTTATTTCGCCGATTGGCTCTTCTAGTGTGAAAACGGTTGCAGATGGGGACAAAGATGTTGCTCATCGTGACAAGCACTGGTAACGGGCTTTTTAGTTTTATCAACATCGATAACCTTGAATGACCCTAAACTCTCAAAATTAGGGGTTTTCGTGATTTTTTGTAATTTCAGGCTGCGACGCACATTCTATGAGCGAATTGCGCCAACACGGTTAAAGATAGACCCCGACAACTTTTAGCATTAAACGTAGATTTTGCAGTCTAAGTCCCGGCCCCCTAAGTTCTAGGAGGCCTGCGCACGCAGGCGTCAAAGACAGGTACCTCACCTAAAATGGTTATTTTATTGCTATTAGCTCGTGTATAGCGTGAAACGGTTGCAGATAGGTACACACATGCTGCTTATCATAACAAGCACTGGCGACGGGCTTTTTTAGTCCGCCCGAAAGCGATAGCTTGCGGAGTGGACTTAAGTTTTTCCCCTGATGTTTTTTTCCACTCGCGAAATCTCCGAGATGCGTGGGCCGACCGGGGAGAAATTTTGCACGATGGTCAGTAATAGGCGGAATTGTATAATGCCGGTCCAAAATTTGGGGGCGCACCCCAAAAAAAATTTCAGGGGCCAAAAACATGCAAAATTTAGCCCGATTTCAGACGACTTCGAAGTTCGGCGGCGAATATCTCCGAAACAGATGAAGATATTCAAAATCGGATAGTCATTCCGTCTATCGCAATTTCTCCTGCGTTAGGCGAAACAAGTCCGGTGAAGTTTGGTCCAGTGACCTTGGAGATTTAGATGTTGAATCGTACCCCCCTAAAGCGCATTTTTTGAAAGACCATATTTCGGCCCCTAGGGGGTGCTGCGCCCCCAAATTTTTACACGCGCTAGAGAATGACCAAGTCTTACTAGCGCACCCTCCACCGGGGACGGG
>Ga0056128_1003923_pt1 | contig 18501 bp, 6 predicted proteins | sample WorMetLIZISLAND2_FD_71113 | JGI IMG/M metagenome (GOLD analysis project Ga0056128, IMG submission 71113) | Marine gutless worms symbiont microbial communities from Max Planck institute for Marine Microbiology, Germany - Olavius geniculatus... ... | reverse complement strand
GCAACCATAACCCTGTCACTTACTGGTTTATAACCAAGTAGTGCCTCGCGGGCCCGCTTACTCAGGAGGAACCCGACGCCTGCTTCATGCTTCTGTTCATTCCCTGACCAGATAACCTTAGAGCCGTGCATCTCTCCTGATGCAGTCCATCGCATTTCAGCCAATCCTAGTATATCGAAGCGATATCTTTCCATCTCATTCTCCAGCAGTTCAAGTTTGCCTGGTGCCCACATGGACATCTTGACTGGAGAACAAATATGGCGACTGCTTATTTTGAGGCGCTGTTTGGAGTGTCAAGTAACGGCAGTCTTAGACTACACTCGCAAAAATGGTAAGTTGTAGTTTGTCGTGTTTGGTTTTTGGTTCCAGGCACGTTGGTGCAAAAACTGTTCTGGTCTGCCACGAACAAAGTAAATGAGCCGACACGGCGTGTTACTAAGAATAGATCAGTTATATTGCCTACAAATGACTGCTGGAAACAGTGAAAAAAGACCAGCGTCTGAGCTCTGAGCGTTGCGTACCTTTACCCCGCTGTTGGTGTGTCGTGTCTGCAGGACAGCTTTGACTGCACTCCATTTAAGCAGTTTATTTTAGGGCTTTTTATCGGTGATGGCAGTAAAAACGTCTGTTGTTTATGTACGTTGTACCTTCCGTGCAATTAAGTGGGCGGTTAATTTCTGGTCCAAAGAGTACCTACCTACAAGCAGTGGATAAATTGGCAGCGCTCAGCAGGGGGCTCAAGCTCACGACGAAGCGCAGCACAAGCTGAGTGAGTTGGGTCGCATCAAATCACCTTGTTTCTTTTCCGTGACGACAAATTTTCAACGTCACGAACAGGCGGATGGCCAGGTAGACAGGTAATTTGAGCAAAGCTCATGAGACGCGCGACAGCCTTGCAGTTCCTGTTCGCATGCAAGTTGTCTCCATCCATTTTATCGCAAAATTTACTCTTAAAATGTGTGTCGCAGCCGGAAATCGCCACAAATTACTAAAAACCTATTTTGGGGGTTCAATGTCATTCAAAGTCATCGACGCTGACACCAATAAAAAGCTTGTCACTATTGCTTGTTAATAAGCAGCATGTCTGTGCCTGTCTACAAATTGACGCTATACAAATTGACGATCTTTACCTTTAGACCTACCTTTAACCGTTTTCACGCTACACGAGATAATTGCGGCAAAATAACCACTTTTAAGGGGGGAAGCTGTCTTTGACGCCCGTCTGTGCCGGCCTTCTTAAACGTAAATAGTTGGGACTTGGACTGCTAAAATGTACGTTTAATGCTGAAAATTTCATACGCAGGTTGTCTTGGTCTATCTTCAGCCATTTCGTCGCTATTCAGCGTTGAAATGTGCGCTGCATCCAAAAATTGCGCAAAATTTACTAAAAACCTTTTTGTGGGGGTTAAAGGTCGTTCAAGGTCATCGATGTTGATAAATCTATAAAGCCTGTCACCAGTGCTTGTTATGATAAGCAGCATGTCTGTACTTATCTGCAACCGTTTTCATACCATACGAGCCAATAACGGCAAAATAACGTCTTTTAGGGGTACCCCTTTTTGACGCCCTCGTTCGAGGGGAACCCCCTCACCTAGGAGCACGAAATTTTGTCGCTAAAAACTAGTCTTTGGGGCAGCCCACAGTAAAAATTTCGTAATCCTAGCTTGCACTGTTTTGATACAGATCACGAATGTGACAGACAGACAGACAGACAGACAGACGGACAGACGCTTAGACGATGGCTAAGACGCGCAAAGCATTCTGCTTTCGCGCGTAAAAACTTCGCGTAGGTGTAGTATAAGCACTATAGTATAGGCCCATAATGCACTTGATGACTCTCGGACGTTAAAGGCTGTTCACTAGCGGTCATGTGGGTTAGGCCTGTGATTGCATTGTGAATTTTAAGATCAGCTGTTTACTTTTAGTACACGTTTAATGTACACGATTGCGTGGGCAACTGCAACGGTTTCTGTTTTATTGCTCGTGTTTAAAAGACCAGCTACGACGTCTCAGTGCAGCAAAGAGAGACATTGTGACATAACTCTAGTGATGGGCCTGTTCTCAATGTCTGTCCAACAATCGATCGATAGGATTGTACTATAGACAGTTAATTTGTCACGATAACCAATTGGATTTTTTGGGGAGATTTTTACGGAACACGCGGGAATGAATCATTGCGAGAAAGCTGTGCTGTCGCAATGGTAAATTTTTCCACACAGTGATAGGCCTATACAATACAATCCACCTCTACCAGGGGCAGTCTGCATCGCGCCTGTCAACTCTGCAGCTGCTGCGCAAACACCGCTCCATGCAGTCCAGCTTCACAAGCCATATACTAACTGTGCATCACACCGCAGCTGCCAGGTACTCAGAAAGTTCCACGAACGACCTTTTTACGAGCTTTTTTATTAGCTTTTTTATACTCTGGACCGACTTCGTGGAACTCCTTAGGGTAACAGGAACTCGACAGCTGCACCAAACTTAAACAATTTCAAGCGCGCAGGCTAAAATGTTCTTTTCATCAGCGATTTCAATCTATAGTTTCCGGTTTTGTTGACAGTGTAGTGCACCGCTGTTCTGATTCTATTTGTAAACGGCGCACTGCTGATTGTTTCGAGTTTAAAGTAAAATGACTTTCAAGGTCACTTGAGATTATTTGCTTTGACGTCAGCGAAAAGAGACTTATTAGGTTTACTGTATAATAAGTTAGTCTTGTATTATAATGTTTTCGAAGATTTTAGCGACAAAGAGAACTCAAAAATGGCGTCTTCGACCACTCCTGCATTGCTCTCTTCGCCTTTTCTTGATGAGGCTTCGAAACATTTTAAAGACATTGCAAGTTTTTCACACTTTTCCGGACAACGTGCTTTCAGATTTGGACTAAATCGCCAAAATTGGGTCTTCAAATACCAAAAACTTATACTAACTGGCTAACTATCCGTCGTATATAACTACAGACCTTGACCTAACCTAAAGGACTGTAAATCGCCAGGGTCACGGTCGGAGAATTCAGAATTCGTCGGCAGGCGCTATGAACCGATGTTCGTTCGAACTGACGGTTTCAACATTAATCTTACTAGCAAAGTGCCCGCCCTACTGGCGGGCTACTTTGCTAGTGAAATGAACGCACGCAAGAGTTTGGGAGGGGTTGTACGCAGTACGTGGACGTGGTACGCGGTCGTAATAACGTGCAGAGGGCGCCACTGATCCAATTGCCAGCGTGAGCCGGTGTCACCGGCACACGTCGCAAAGACTATGAAATTCATGGCCGGCCTTGAGGCTGGGATCTTTTAGTGGCTGTCATTCATCAGATGTCGCCACAAAGCTGAGCACTATGCTGACGAACTTTACAGAATCAGCGGGGAAAGAAGACCCGGCAACTCAAACCCCTCCCCTCAAGCTGCCCGTAGTGGCAGGTGGGGGGAAAGGTGAGGGACACGTACCCAAGGCCCAAGGACTCAAACGCCGCGGTCGGGGTCCGCGACCGTTCAACAGGGAAGGCGCTAGAGAGGGCTGACAGACAAACAGACTCTACGCGCATTATAGTAAGATGTAAACGGTGTTGCAGCAGCTGCTGTCTGAGTTGAAGCGAAAAGATGACGGCATCAGCTGCGGCGTTAGATCGCTTAGCCTGAGCTACTTGTATGTTCGAGACATAAAAAGCGCTGATTGTATGCTGCGAACTTTCAGAGTTAAAAATTCAAATATAAATGTTACACAATTGCATAAAGTTTAGTTTAGCGTTTGCAGCGGCGTCATTTCAGTTAATCATTGGGGGTCTCAGTAATCTTTGGTGGTCTCAGTTTATGTAATGTGTTGTTTTTGCAGCAGTAACAGTGTTTCAAAGGTATGATTTACAGGAGAAAAAATTAAAATTACAAATCCTTGAGGGTCCGTAGACCCCTCAACCATCCCCTTTTCCCGAAAGGCGTCTCTGAACGTTTATTTGTTGTGAAACGCTTCCGGTGTCAATCGCTAGAACAATATCCGTTTTGTTCGCTTTACTTTGTTTTAGTTTCAGGTTTGTTATTATTTTTTTGTTTTTTTTTATGTCAGGCCTCTATCCCTTCTACAATCTGCTGTTTCTAGGTTTGTAAAATGTTTGTTGCATAAGATCACTTTAATTTAATTTTTTTATTTAAACATTTATATTGTAGTTTATGTGCTAGATTAATTTGGCAGCTTGCTTGTCAATTTTTAAGTGCAAATCATTTAAATTATATCATCATATATTTTGTTTGTCTGCTTGCAATGACGACATCTGACAATACAGCCTATGTGATGTTTTTTAACATGGCGTTAAGGTCGCAGTGAGGCAGTTGCCACGAATGTCCTCAGCGTAAAATTACCGAGAAAAGATAGCTTTGCGGAGGTTTTACGTGCAGATGTGCGATTCTGTTTCACCCTTTTTTAAAGTTTTTGCGCCAGTTTGCGTATAGCATGTTAACGAACATTAGGCCTACTCGTTAGCGAGTCGTTGCTTTAGGCCTATGGAACTGATCGACTGCTGAAACACAAACAAGTTTACCGGAAAATTGACAAGCGTCAATTAACGCATTTGGAAATTGGTAGTGTAGTGTAAATCGACGAAAATCTACACGGAATGAATTCGTTTCGATTCTGCGATGCAGTAGAAAGTCTGAACTGATTATACACGTAAACGAAGACATTATTCTAGTCCAGTGTAGGCTAATAGGTCATGCCTCGTGACAACGTAGTTTTATCGGAATGCAAGCAGTAGTCACGGGCGGCTCTGTTGACATTCGCAAACGTTAAAGCGTTAGCTTGGTGCCTGTGTATAATCTACTACGTGTCAATCAAAGTCGTCGCAATCAGCTCTCTGATCCGGAACGGCTGTCTCTCTATATTCGCTACGTAACGCTGAGCACGTGACAAGACTGACAAGCTGTTTCTACTGCGGTTACGAGCCGAATTCGCTCGGTCGTTTGTGTGTGACTTAGTGACTGACTGTTAGTTGAAGCCTGTAAATCGTAAACAAGCAAGCATTATGTATATCGGACCCACTGTACGACAGCGTGAGATAGGGTTTAGTGTGTCTTGACTGAACACATATGTGGACATATGCTATATTCTAAGTCAGTAAGTAGCTCACGGTAGATAATTTCGTCCGTTAATTTAAATCATAGTTTAGAAACGTTCGTCTGCTATTACGAAGTTACTAGATTGCAAATGTTGAAATGAACAGTGTGACAAGATGCATCCTTCCACGTATGCCTCAGTAACAGCAGGGATCTTCTTATGGCGTAATCACTCAGCACGATTTTATTGATCGGCCTTCGGGAGTCGATGCATCCGATCGTCGTGTGTCGATGAAGCTCCTCTGTGAATTGCTTATCGGAACCTACAGCCACTGGCTGACAAACTTGCACGTGACGTCGGCAAGCGCTAACGTGTTTCGAAGTTAAAATAACGGCGACTATTTTCTCCGATTGTAGCTGCAATAGGTGTTGAATGAAAACTTATTTGTGAAATATTGTCGACGTCTCTCAAGTCCCGTTACCGTTGAATCATTTTTTTTCGTCTTTTTTCTATTACAACATTATTCACATAGAATCCAGCGCTATCCGATTTATTTGCATTTCCGTGCGCAGCACATTTCTGGCATCGATTTGCAAAAAGCGGTCTTTCACACTATGAAGTAGATTAGTTTTTTGGCTACTGTGCGTATCCTGTTACGGCGTTTAACTCGAACCAGTTGCAGCCTCCACAACGATATTGGGTGGGCCAAAAAGTGACAGATTTTTCAACTACGTCAATATCATGCCATAATAACTGCAAAACATCAGATATTTACATTGTTTGAACAATTTTAATATTTGCTGTTAATTATTTACAGTTTAAATGTGCTTTATTTGAAAAAAAAACCTGTACAATTTTTTTTTTACAATTTTTGACAGTATTTTTATTATAACTCAAACAGTGATTATTAATTTGTAATGATGACGCCGATGATGACGATGATGCATTATCGTCACTAGTTAATATATTTTACAGCGACAAAATAATAGTTTGTTTAAGTACATGCTTATGTTTTGATGACATCGAGCACATTCCCTGATTTGCTTTTTATTGTGTGGTTTGAACAGCTTCTGGACAGGAGTGGGGTTATGAAGGACAGATCGGTAAACTATGCTACTTTTGTCGCTTGCTTATAACTCCTGCTAAGTTTATTTGTATTATATGAACTACCACACCTTCACAGGAATATTTTTTTAAAAACGACTGTCACGCTTTGCTCAAGGCTAATGGGGTGTTTACACGATCCAGCAAACGTCCAGCAAACTTCCAGCAAATGTATTCAAAATACACGTGCTAATGCTGGACGTTTGCTGGATCGCGTAAACACCCTATAAGTAATGTCCGCGCGTAAGCCGCAGTACCGTGCACACAAAAACATGCAAGACACACCCATGTGACCTTGATCTTTGACCTATGACCTTGATAGTCAATATGCTTCTAGAGCTACATTGCCTAAGTACATGTTTATGCAAAATTTTAGCCAGCTGACAATGATAATAATTATTGTTATTTGTGATTGTTGTTTTAATAATTGTGTTAAGTAATAAATAATAATAATAATAATAATAATTTGTTCTTGTTGGAATTTTGTGTTAATAATAGTTAATCGTTTTGAATGATTTCTGTTATAATTTAGCAATTTTAGAATTAAGTTAATTTGAATTAGAGACAACAGTTAGCTAAAATATGACTGTTGTTTTTGATTTGTTTTATTAGTCATTTTCCAAGTAATTAGCAGCGTGGCCGGGAAGATTGCTGACAGGAGAAGTCCGGTTGGCATGCGGATGTGTGATTTATGTCTGGGCGTCGGCGCTAGTCAGTGCTTGCGTGTGGGTGGTCGTCTGCAGGTCCCGACCATTGGTCAACCATGTTCCCGGACTATTGCAGTCGCAGTCACCAGTCGCCGATCAATATTGAACCGAGCAAGGCAAAGCACAAGGATATTGCCGATCTGACGTTGAGTGGCTACGACACGGCGGCCGGTCACACGTTTCAGCTCCACAACAACGGACACACCGGTAGCTCTCTATTGCACATCACTTTTATCCTCCCTGCAGGTCCACGCCAAACTCTCCTCATTGACGTCATTTGATGTCAGTGTCCGCTGTCGTTCCAGTTTCACAAACAACCGACACATATGCCGTCGATTTTTATCAAGCGTAGTAGTAAATGCAATTTTTTATTCTCTAACAGTGGCGGATCCAGAAGTTTGGAATAGGGAGGGGGCGGAACGGTAGGGGTGAGGTCACGGTTTTAAGCCTTAATTTAAAAGTTCCAAAATTTCTCGCTGATCTATTGTTATTCTAGTGCAAAAATATGCTTTAAATCAATCTGTCATTCTTCATGCGAGTGTCTATAGTGTTTCAATTGTACAATAGTAATAATAGGGTGTTTACACGAGCAGCTAGCTCGACGTTCTATGATAATTAGCATGCTAATTACGAGGGCGGGCGGGTTGTAATTGGAAGGCCTATATAACACGTGATCAGCTGTGAGCTAAGAGCCTAAGCCTAGGCCTACATTTTAGCCAGGGGCGGGGTTCCAATAGGCCTGCTTGAGTCAGCTCGATGTTTGCTCGATCGTGTGAACACCCTATAACGGTTTCAAACGTTCTTTTCTTCTGCCGAGATAAAAAAAAACAGTGATAATTGCTGTCGTGCAGTTCAGCTTAGCGTGTCGTCTGATGGGATAAGCATAACCAACGGAGGCCTCACTGGCACCTACCGACTAGCGCAGTTCCACTTCCACTGGGGAAAAACTGACAGTCAAGGCTCGGAACATACGGTCGACGGCAAAGCATACCCACTAGAGGTAATCATCGTTATTGATGGACAGACAAAATCTTTCTGTGACTGTATCCATTGTCGTTTCTTTATACCGGATGCGTTTCGCCCAGCCGCCTGATTTTAAGAGCGCAATCTAACAACATTTGTAAACGAAATCCGTACATGATCAAAATCAAATTAGTACGAGGTTTGAGCACAGTAACAGTGTTGTCTAAGTGTGCGGCGAAGATAGTAGTCCCCCTAAAGCTTTTCGCTGTTTTCTGAGCAATTGTTTGGAATTTTAATTTGAAATTTTAAAGTTTTATTTACTGGAACCTTTTACATCTAAATGCCAAATAAAATGTGATTCTGTTGAAAAACGACGACGTTATAGACTTTTTAACATATATGTTTAAGTGGCGAATACACAAGGCAATGGTCGCGGCGCCTGTTGTGAATACACGAGGATACGATTGCCTATAGTGTTTGCAGCATTACTCGCCAGTCGGCAACCATCATAATCTGCAAAAGTCAAACTGCAATGTTTCTGTAGACTGTTATTTTCACTATGGCCATTTACACTGTGTTTTTAAAAGAATTTCCGATAGGCATATCTTACTAGCAATAAACGCTGTTCTAACTTTTGTGTGCGTGCAAGGATTAACTGGCTGGGTTTTTATACAGCCAGATGTAAGTAATCCAGAATGTCAATAACAACTGCAGCTGCTGTATAAGTTGTATTATTTGTCACTCGCGTAACCTATTTGTCGCAGCTGTCATTTAAGAGTATATAAATAAACAAATAAGTTATATTTTACAGCTGAGTACATTCGGTGTACTGGCACTTCGGATTCTTTATCTGCAACGATATCGTTAAGAGTGATAAAGTTCTAATAGCAGTTGATGCTACTACTCTGTGCTTTGAATCATTCTTCGTTCGTGCGAGACTGTGTCTATGTTGGTGGTGTGGCGTAGCGGTAGCGCGTTGTGTCCGATCAACGAAGTTGCCGTACGCCGGGCCGAGTTAGTGCTTGGATGGGTGACTGCCATGCGGGCAGGTAAACCATCTCGGTATATAACCAGGTGCTTAGGTCAACTCAGCCTTTCATTTCTTCGGAGTAGGTAAATCCAGTACCGGCCTATCTGGCTGTGGTTAAAGCGGGGCGCGTTCACCTGTGTCGGGTGGCAGTAATACTGTGTAATCCCATACGGCAGATGACGCTTCGTAGCTCTTAGACGGGCTTACCATAGGCCTAAAAAGCCATACACCGGCTTTAACCTTTAACATTGCTGTATCATTTGCATTAACTGTTGTTAAACGTCGTGTCGCGCAGATTCACTTTGTTCACTACAACACGAAGTACGCTGACCTCTCAGCAGCCGTGGGACACTCCGACGGTCTGGCAGTCCTTGGCGTTTTCGCACAGGTCTCATTGCTCTGTTTGACTAGTTACTTACTTTATTCAGATGGTATCTGTACGTTAAAGCACGACACTCCCACTAAATGATACTTTTGTCGTTTAGGCAAAAAAGAGCGTTATTTTGCCAGTTAAAAATCTGCTACGAAAAGCCCAAAATCATTCTTTGCGTTACCGGTCTGACATGAATTTATTCAGAAAGTAGGCTGGTTGAACGAAAACGTAGAATAGGGGCCTAGTCCTACAGTAATCATAGTACTGTACATGTAAACGTGTAATTGCAGTATTGCAGCGGTTACAGTAGTCACAACGCAGTAGAATAAATTACGAGAAGACAGTTCATACTGGTTCGATGCTCCTGCATTTAGGCTAATGAACCAATAAATAAAAAAAATATATTAACTACAGCGCAGCAGAACGTCACACATGCTTTTGTGCATTGCGATATAGTAGCCGTCATATCAGTCAGGGTCCTAGGTTTATTTGCATTTAATGAAAACAACACAAACCAGTCAGTACTGTACTGGAAATAATAATAATATTCACATTAATGACAGGATTGGTTTTGACTCGACTGACGCAAGCCAGAGAGCAGTAAAGACAAGAAGCCCTGCAGCTGTCGCTAGGAAAGACGCGCTACAGCTTATAGCAGTTCCTGTTCCAGTGCGTACTAATGAACCCTCATGGTCATCCAAGGTCAATGATGTTCGTGTCTTGTGAGAGGGCTTATGCGACTTCATGTTAATGATTAATAGCAATCATCAAGCAAACATTGAGCAATTAGAGCACACTTCGTGCACGTGTATTTTAAATGCATTTGCTTGATGTTTGCTTGATCGTGTAAACGGGGTATAACTGACAACCTGATCCATACCAGTACCACCGTTCCGCAGGTCATAGATTGTTAACGTAGCGAAGTGATTTTTAGTGACGCCGCGTGACGCGCAATAACATTGATCAGCCGGTGATACCTGCAGTGATTATATTTCTTATGTGTCACAATCATAGTCGCTATCATCATCATTATTATCCCAAAAACTTCGCATGCTATGTACTGTACAGTGTACGTACTACGTAGAAGCCTCGTGTGCGTTGTTTGTTAATCTACAGGTTGGAAGCCAGGCTAACGATGTTCTCAACAAAGTGCTTGCCAAGTTCGATCAAGTAGAACACAAAAGTAAGTTTGTGTTGATTATTGAGTCAGATATGCCGTCCAGTTAATTATTCAACATTTTAGACGATCGATCGGCAAGTTGCCAGAAATCTGTTCTACCCTTCGTACTTGTTGTTAACAGCATGCTTAGTAGACTGCATAGCTGAGAACGCAACTGTTAAATATCTATTTAGTAGTTTTGTGATGCTGTGCAAACGCAGCATTTTGTTATTATTATAATGCAGATGCAGAAGTTTCGCAGTTTGAAGCAGGGCGGTCAGGGCTCGGCAATGCTGGCTGCTGTCTGATGTCTGTGTTGGCACGCGAGCTGCAAGCTATATAGCGACCCTTAAATTCAAGCAGCATATCTGTGGCTGGCTGAGTCTGCGCGTACATGCATCTGTCCGCAGCGCGTCTGTCCGCTCTCTGCCGTCTGCGGTCTGCCCGCGTCATCACAGACTTTTTGGAGCATCAGCAGGTTTTGGACCTACCGTTAAGGTCGAGCCTTGTGTACGAGATTGTGTCTATCATCTGTCTGTCGGTCTGTCTGTCTGTCTGTCCGTGTGCTTGTCGTCTGTTGTCTGTAATGCATGTGGCTAAACGGTACGTTGTACCAGAAAGCTGTTTGAACAAGTAAATAGGGTTGCCCGACGGCTACAGGTCATACCGATTCGGATCCCCTACGACCTTCCACTCTTCCAAAACGGAGGTACTGTCTGCACCCCAAATGCTTGCAATGCAAATTGCGGCCAAATCGCTTCAGTTAAAGGCATGGTCATGGCAGCCTATAAGAACTGACCAACGCCATATCCAACCGTATCATCGGTGATCAAAACAGACACATGTTTTCTCAAAAATATGGGTGCCCACCCCAACCCCAAAATTTGTATGGCGCATTATACGGCCAAACTGTATTAGCGGAATGGTTACTAGGCTTATTAACTGGGTCTACCAATGCTCTACTTAATCCCTGTGGTTCCTGTGGCCCCTATTACAAGCCACTATTCCGCAAATGGGGGTACTAACTGTACCCAAATACTTAACCGCGAATTGGCCGGGAGTTTATGTTCGCATGCTGTGTAAATGATTAAGAATTTATGTTTACATTTGCAGGGTTTCGGACACTGGCAATACAGTCAGCGCCATCCCTAGCAACAGCTGAGCTTTTTGTTAGAACAGCGATGAAAAGTTTCTTGTGGCTGTAGTAATGCACGAATATTGTCAACTGATAGTGGTTAGATATTACTAAAACTAGCAATCAGGTTGCGACTATATCTTGACAGGTGAAAATAAGGTTAACGTGGAGTCGTTTGCACTGCGCGGCATGCTGCCGTCAAATATCAAGAACTTGGCTCGCTACTCCGGCAGCCTCACGACACCAACGTGCAACGAGGTCGTCACATGGACCGTCTTTACCGAACCCATCACCATCACTTCTCAGCAGGTATCTTTTACCCGTGAGCTTACGTTTTCGTCCACGTCTGTGCATTTCCGCTCCGAATCATGTACTGGTGTATCTATAGGAACTTTACAGCGAAATTCGTCATAGGAGATCAGTCTATCTGAACAAAACGCTGGCCAACAGCGTGAAATTTGGTACCGCTTGTGTATTTTTCAGCTTGTGTTAGCCACTGTACGAATACATAGCCTCATTCTGACGCCATTGGTTATGCTGTTCTTTATTTGGCTTGAGACAGTAACGAGTTCAAAGCGTTTTTCTAAGTCGTCTTCGTGAAATGGACAAGACCAAAAAGTCATAATATATTTATTGGAACGTCTTGAATATTAGCTACTGTTTGAGTTTGCTTTCAACAAAGATGTGCCGTCACACTCTGCTCTGGATTGCAGTCCCGGAATGCTTTTTCCCAATTTTTAATTGTTTTTCAAGATTGATCAATTTATAATCCCGGGATTCCAACTTGTCCCAATTTTACAACTATAAATCGTTACTGAACTTATTCTGTGGATACTGGATAAAATGCTATAGACTAGAGTTTTTAATGGCGACCAAAATGTATGAAAATGATTATTTAGCGAACATTCTAGCAATCCCAAAATCCTGATATTGGGCGCTGCCCAAACCAGGGCTGGGAGTCTAGGCTATTTTTGACACAGCTGGCCATCAAATGATCATTTAAGTATCCACCTGACCCAAGCCTGCATCTGCGCATGCCAAGAACATCTTGCGTGCTTGTGACGCGAAACGTTACGTTTATTGCATTTGCGAACATGTGAACGTCTGGTAACTAATAATGTACTACAGCGGCCACCAACACATAGGCCTAAAGACGGTTTATGACTCTGTTTGGGATGCCGTTGAGCAGATGGCGTGCCGCCCGCCTGGTAACGACTTAGGCCTACTTCAGTTTAACTAACCACTCCAGCAGTGTCTGATCATTACGGAGTCAGCCAGCGAGTAAACTACGAGCGAACTTTCAACAAGGCAGCGCCATCAATGCACGGGCGTTCACATCATAATAAACTTTGCACCGGATACTTCATCAAAGTGCATAATTTAGCTTTCTTCCAATATTTTTTCAGATCCAGAATAGCACTACATCGACGGCGGCGGCGGCGACTTGGCTTCTTCTTTTGGGTTGGTGGCTTGGCGTAGAGGTAACGCGTTTCATCCGATCAACCAACTTACTCTACGCCGGGCCGGGTTAGTACTTTGATGGGTGACTGCCTGCGAGCAGGTAAACCATCTCCGTATGTAACCAGCCGCCTAGGCCAACTCAGCCTTCCATCTCTCCAGGGTAGGTAAATTGAGTACCGGCCTATCTGGCTGGAGTTAAGGCGGGGCGCGTTCACCTGTGTCGGGTGGCAGATAACACTGAGTGATTGTGATCCCATACGGCAGGTGACGCTCTGTAGCTCTGAGATGAGCTTCCCATTAAGAGCTTTATCACCACCTTCAACATTTTGATTCCGCTGGAAAAGATAGATCTAACGTCAGCGCTCTCCATTACGTTTTTACGTATAAAGTTTGAAAGTAAAAGTGGGGATTATATAATTTTAATGTCTGTGCGTTTTTGTGCTGTATGCAGATAGAGAAGTTTCGCAGTTTGAAGCAGGGCGGTCCGGGCTCGGCACAGTTGGCGAACAACTATCGTCCTCCGCTGGCACTCAACGATCGCACCGTCTACTTGACGTACCACGTCAGTTCAGCTCCGGCGATCAACGGTCGTGGCTTCCTGTCTGTAGTCGCCTGCCTCGCCGCGTTCCTCGCCGCGCTGGCGATGCGCTACTGATAGCGACTTGCACGGGATTGCATGTTTATAATCCGAAGGTTCGATATTCTGAAGGTGTATGCATCAGCGTGCATTCTCACTAACTCCAGCCCTCACTCTAACTCTAACCCTATAACCCTAACCCTAGCCCTACTCTTAGTTGAGAGGAAATGTGGAGATTGAGTCAACAACGTCTGTAGAAGTGTACATAGATAAGAATCCTGAAACTTTTGGACTACTGAACCTTCAGATTATCGAGCTGCCTCCCCCCATACACGGACTTTAAAGCTTCTTCGTACAACTTTGACGATTGTGTACACCGCGCAACCGGACTGCGCAAACTGTGGATTGGTTGACAGTGTGCATGGTCATCGAGTTGTTTTAGAGATTCGGGTCCGCTATTCCGAAAGTCTACTATTCCCACTAACCCTAAGTCTAACCCTAACCTTAACTCTAACCCTAACCTTAACCTTAACCTTAACTCTTAGCACGGTGGCGCGTATCTGCACAGTGGACTTTCGGAATAGCGGACCTTCGGAATAATGGACCTTTGGAATAACGAGCCAGTACCGTTTTAGAAGCCTGTAAAGTTGTAGGTTTCGTACTCTGTAGGGGGCCTAGGCGTCTTGCTGTAGTCTAATTGAGGTGGACGGATGTAGCGTCATTTCTGGGTGTAGAAGCCACGATACCCCCTGTGTGTGACTTCAGAGTTGTAGGCCTAACTGTAAATCGCTTACTTACTTGTTTGCTTGAATTTGTTTCATGCACGTATTCTCAATTAAACGTGGTTTTCTTCCAACGCGACGCACGCAAGGTACGCAACGCAACTGACGTAACGCAGCTGACGCAACGACCGCTTTTAAAGATGCGTAGGCCTAGAAGGCGACAGAAGGGAAATGAAATGCAACTAAATGAAAGCCGCCCGCTTCGGCTTTCATTTAGTTTTATTTTTGTCGCTCTGCACGCAGTTTAAAATTGTGTCAGCTGCGTTTATTGCGTTTGTTGCGTACTTTCTTGCGTTTGCTGCGTGAGTTGCGTTGGACAGACTGTGTGGCGTAAGGATGGCGCACTGTCGCTGAGACACGAGGCCGAGCTGTTGCGTTGGCTGTTGACTGACTTTCGACGACATCGAAACATTCGCCATCGACTATAATCTCATCAACTGAACATTAATGGGGTGTTTACACGATCCAGCAAACGTCCAGCAAACTTCCAGCAAATGTATTCAAAATACACGTGCTAATGCTGGACGTTTGCTGGATCGTGTAAACACCCCATAAGGCGCGCGTAACTGAACTGAACTGACATGGTTTGGTTTTTGGCGAACTGACCAATTGGCAAGCAGTAGTGCATTACAGTACGCACCGTCTAACGGCGTCGGTGACTATACGTGACTACGCTCACGCACGCGTCAACCAATGACCAATAAGCTCTCCCGATTGCTTATTGGTCAGTTCGTCAAAAACTAAACTCTCTCAGTTTCGTTGCTTTGTACGCGCCTTTAAACGCATGGCGTTATTTTAATAGGCCTACTGCTGAATCTACCCCCGATGGTCTCGTGCATCGTGTGCATCGTCACATTTACATCGTAGAAAACATACGTAGGCCTGCTGCAGTTTTATCCCTGTTTGCAGAACAAATTGAGGACCGCTTTTGTTTCTAGTTGCAGAAAATTAGGCTATATAGTTGACAAGTTCAAACACTAGCGAGATAATATTTGTCAGCGAGTCGTTTGCCAGCTCAGATAGTCTACTATTATTTACATGTGACCCTCCAGTTTTCACCAGTTTTCCAGTTTTACCCACTGTCCATTGATCACGGTTTTTAGAATGTTTTTCTTTCATTCCATGTGCCCGAGACAGTCGAACGATCGCGTTCTCGGGCAAGAGTTCCCTGCGACATCAGTCTACTACTACTGCCATGCTGTTTACTGCACACTGCTGTATACGCTTCACTCTCGTTATTTTTTTTGCGTACCGTATAGTTTTTCCGTGTAGAATACCTTCGAGCGTAGTATCTGTAAAGCCTACGTAAATTTGTTCCGCATCAATGACGAATTAAAAACAGATGTAGTTTGTACTTAATGGTTTCATATAGTTTGTTGCTTGTTATTACAGAGATAGGCTGTCTTTGGTCGTCTGGTTCATTGTGCTTTTTTACTTGCTGCTTCGGACGTAGGCCTGCAACTTTCGCCAGAAGTTTCGTACTGTCAGATACCAATTGCGTAGGCTGCAAATCGACAGCATTATGTCGGAGACGGTACATAGCATATGTTCCACGTCCTCTATTAATTTAAGCTTGTAGAAATAAGAAATCTGAGCTAATGCACATGAGACGCGCGAGAATCTATAGCACTTCCTGTTCGCAGGTAAAATTGGTCTATCTTCACCCATTTCGTTGTAATTCACTCTTCTGCAGTCAAAATCGCCAACAAATCACTAAAACCCCTATTTTAAGATTCAAGGTCATTTAAAGTCATCGACGTTAATAGCATTAAAAAGCACGTCGCCAGTGCTTGTCATGATAAGCAGCATGTCTGTGCTTATCCGCAACTGTTTTTACGCTAAACAAGCCAATAGCAAAAAATAACTGCTTAGGGGGTACCCCTCTTTGACACCCCCGTGCGCAGCGCCTCGTTAAACGTAAGTGGTAGTGACTTAAGACTGCTAAAATCTACATTCAATGGCGAAAATTTTTTTACGCACGTTGCATTGGTCTATATCTGCAGCCACTTCGGCGAAATTCACTCTTGAAATGTGTGTCGCAGCCCGAAATCGCGAAAAATTCAGATGAAACCAGCTACAAATTAATCGTTCAGTTTAGGCTACACCACGTTGCTCAAGCTGGTATCGTGCGGATTGTTTTAACCGTCGCGATCTTGGTTTAAAGTGTTTGCAAGAAAAGTCTGTTAAAAAGTGACTCAAGCAAACCGCTATTCGAGACTTAACTGCTCAAAGCTATTGCTAATTGATGTTTTATCAGAACTGGCTAAAGGTCTGCTTAACTTTTGTTCCGGTCACGGTGTGCAAAGTGGGCCAAAAGAGTAATCTGTTGTACTTTCTTCATATATTCGCTAAATATTGACCAATTTTCACAACTTTTTCACCAATAGACCCTGGAAAAATTTGCTACTTAGTGGCATGCACACCGCACTTATTGTGTCGCTACACTATCTTATAAAATATAAATATTCAAAAACGTACAATATCTACAGATGGTAATTAGGTTGAGTGGTAAATTTTTAAAGTATTCAAGTAAAATGTTAAATATAAGTTATGATAAGTGTCAAAGAGATTCAAGAGTAGCTACGGAGTAAGTTTTCATGTTTCAAAGAATAGTGCACAACTTGCAGGGCTGCACAATTGAAATACATTGCTCTGTATGCTCATGCAGTTAACTGAGCAAAATTGCAGCCATCAACCAGCATTAATGTACATTGAAAAGTAGTGCACAGTAAATCGTTCAAATTGTTTTAAAATGTCTAATTTATTCTCCGATGTTTTTGACACTTACAAGGCTCCTATAACTCATATTTTAACATTTAAGCAGAATACTTCAACAATTTACAATTAGACCTTCTGTCCATCTGTAGATAGGCCAATTGTATGTTTTTGATATTAGGCTATTATTTTACAAGATACTGTAGCGACATAATAAGTGCACGGTGTGAGTAGCAAGTTTTTAAAAAGTTTACTAATGAAAAAATTATGAAAATTAATATTTAGCGAAGATATGGATAAAGTCCATATTGCTTACTTTTTAAGCCCACCTTACATCTGGACATGAGTAGGGAGTATATCGTGCCACGTTTTTGACTCATGGTATAGCTATAGTCGCCTGTTATGCTATCAGCTAGACAACGGCAGCTTCTCGAATCATCTATTATTTGAAACATTTGTGCAGAGAGCGTCATTTATTTTTGCTCATGCTCTTTATGCTTGGATTTTACACAGCCTATTTACGTTGCTTTGTTTAATCACAGCATATATAACCACGAGGTATAGGCCTATAATGCTGTGGTTTAATCTTGCGCCCGCCTTAGTGAAAGTGAAAATCGGTAATTCAAAAGCAAGGATGGGGAATTCCGAATTACGTAGCCTGTGAATTCCGACGTCGCTGCGTTTTCGATTTTACAATAAAAAAAATATAGCGTTTTGGATTATAAGTTATAACACGAACATGTCGCTGCTGTCGAGAATATTGCATTTTAAGGATAATGTGCGATTTATAATCCGGTTGCTGATTTACAGTTTTCTCATATGTAAGGTCGCCACGTTCAACCCAATACACTTTGTTAAGGATGTTTTCGGCTACGAACATTGTGGCAGCATTTGGATCCAACGTGATATATACGGTAACTACATGGGCGTTGGAAGTGCTTGAAAGTTGGGGGAGCAAGGAGTGGCCGGGGCGATGGCGAGTGCGTGGAGCGCGAGCCTATAACGGATATCGCATATGTATCAACCGAATTTATCTATCAAGCCTCTGAACATCGATGTGACACATTCATAATATCGTTGTGATTTTGGCATTTTGTTTAATTACACACAGCATAAACAAATAAACAAATTGGCCTACGCGGCCGGAACTTCAACTTGAATAGAAACGGTAAAACTATAGGCCTACTGCCTTCTGTTGTATATAATAACTAGCATTCAGCAAATGCTCCCCCAAAAGGTTGTGCCTTCTGCGCTGCGATGTCTAAGTCGATTCGACTCAGTCTAACATCGCAGTGCAGAAGGCTCAAACTTTTGGGGGAGCAAGAGCTATGTTTCAAACAACCTGCGATTTGCGGATGACATAGACATAATCGAGGAGGATGAAAGCACGTTGGAAAGGACAGTTCATTCACTACATAAAGAAGCAATGAGGTATGGGCTAATGATGAACACCGA
>Ga0056128_1003922_pt1 | contig 18502 bp, 7 predicted proteins | sample WorMetLIZISLAND2_FD_71113 | JGI IMG/M metagenome (GOLD analysis project Ga0056128, IMG submission 71113) | Marine gutless worms symbiont microbial communities from Max Planck institute for Marine Microbiology, Germany - Olavius geniculatus... ... | reverse complement strand
GATGGGTGACCATCCCGGTATGTAACCAGCCACCCAGGTCAACTCAGCCTGGCCATCCCTCCGTGGGTAGGCGCAATGAGTACCAGCGAAAACTGGCACGTAAACAGGCACACCGCACGATGCACTGGCCCCGCATCCGTGGTCTCGCAGAGTAAAAACTGGTGTCTGGCCGAAGGCTAAAAAACAGAGATCAGCGCCGCTCAATGGGCATTGAGACTCGGGAAGGACTTTACGTTTTTTTTTATTTCAAGCTTAAGAAGTTATTGTCCTCATTTATAGCCAACATATTTTAAGAAAATAATTCTAATGAGTCAATGACCAATCGTTTTAGCCACTGAGTCAATAAGCATAGGCCTATCATCAAATTTAAAGCACGGAACATTCGAAACTTTATTACTCTGCAACAGTGCGCAAACACGCGCGGGCGGGCAGTTAAACTACCGCGAAAAGCCAATTAACGATAACATATTAACATAACCGCGAAAAATGAAAGCAGTAATTCACACTAATAATACAAGCCTATACTATATACAATTCTGCGCAGCGTGCATGTAACAGAAAATGCCACCTATACAGGGTATATCTATCAGCATATAGCGATAATACATAACCCAGTAAACCAGCGTTTGAATTGTGAAAAATTGGCTGGGGGGTTGAACTTTTCGACGGTCGGAGTCCGACCAAAATTTTCACCAAAATTGTATGTATACAGTATATAGCTGACCCCCCAGTACATAATTTGACAGTATGTTAGGGGGGTTGAGAAAACAGTTGGGGGGGATTCAGCCCCCCAACCCCCCTGGCAATTCAAACACTGCAGCAAACGTGGCAATCAATGGCGACAATGTTTCGCTAACGTTAAACGTATTCGCCAATTCAAACCTACAACGCCATGTGGACTGGCCACAATGTCATCAGAGATCTAATAATACGTCGCAGCGCGTTCTAATTCTAAATCAGCGCTTAGCAACTAATGCTGCCTTAAAACGCGTGACATTCACTATTAACGGTTTCAACAAAAATATAATTTATTACGGTAACTGACAGACCCTAACATCATGACCCCTCCCGTGATAATAAGATTATATAAAATACCGCTAATAACCAATGACTTCTTGCAAAATGCGAATAAAAACATTGAAAATATGTTAATCGAACCTCACAAAAAAATAATTGCTAATTTGTCCTCTAAAAATAATCGGCACAGTGCTGCGCTGTAATTTCGAATGGCGGTATTCTATCTTTAGGTAGGCTATTCGTTCACATTGAGCCTCTCTAAAACATAATAACAAACTGATTGTCAACTTATTTCAGTCAGCGTATAAGCATAGCGGTGGACTGCAAGGCGGGAGGCTGAACGATCAGCTGTTTTTCTAACCCTCGCGCAATCTGTTTCAAAGACGGATTTGGAGGGGGGATTATGGAATGCTGAATAACGCTATTCTCGGCAGAAATCGGAGGAAAAATAACAACGCTTCGAAATAAGCCAGCGGCGGAGACAGCCCCACCAACGAAAATTCGGAAGTTTTGCTCAAAAAACCTGGTTCATAAAGGTGTTGATTTCGATGTTCAGAATGCTCCAAAACCCACTTACGATCACCTTTATTTTTAAAAACTTTTCCATGGCATTCCTACGGACCCCTGGTAAACATGAGGAGGGAAGGGAAGAAAAGAGGAAGGGACAAAAGGGCCCCAATTCACATTTCTGGCTACGCCACTGCAATAAACGGTTTCAGTCTAAAGCGCTATTTATATCCTAGCAACAATAGGCCTACGACGCGACGCACGAGCTACATATTTCGTGCGCAGAAGAGATCGTTAGGAGGATAGTTTTTCACGGCGTCGGAACGTCAGCGAAGACACCCAGACAGGTACAGCCGCGGTTGATTGCTCTAGGCGATCGCGTGTGAGTGACCCAGTCGCCTTCTGACCTGCAGGCAGCCACATACATAAAACAACACGAATCAAAGTTCGCAGCTCAATTTGACGTACAATTCAGCACACGGAAAGCAACGGACAAAGCGCAAACCCCTCTACTGCCAAGGTTAGCGTAGTGTCACTCATACACAGGCCCGTCGAGAGCCACAGCAGGGCCCGGGGAAACATTCTTGCGGAGCCCCCTGGGGAGAAAATTTTTTGGAAGTTTTCTGTTTGAAATGGCGCATTCTGGTGCACTTTATATCTTTTAAGCGACGGCGGGGCCCCAAACGTCGCGGGGCCCGGGGTGAGAGGCTTCTATCCCTATACCTGGTGGGCGCAGCTTGCGCCCAGTAAAAATTAGGGGAAAAGTCTTGTTAAGGTTGTAGATGAAAACTCCCCCCCTATTTTTTTTCACTTTTTTCTATTTTTAATCTATACCCTTAACAAAACTCCCCCTACTTTTTACTCCCCCCCCTATTTTTCAATCTAAACCCTTGACAAAACTTTTTCCTTAGAAAGGAAAAAAGCTCAAAATAGAAAGAAAAAGTTGAGTCAAAAATTGAGGGGAACCTAAGCCCAAAACTGGGGGAAGTTGCGCCCGATTTCCATTCCAAATTTGGGGGATAGAAGCCACTGCCCGGGGTAACTTACCCCCTACCCCCTCTCTCGACGGGCCTGCTCATTTAACTGTAGATTAGTTATTGTAACGTGCAACCTAACTTCACTTGAGCGCTCGTATAAAAATGGCATAAAACAAACGCAAACTTTGCTACAGTAGTTGACAAAAAAATGACAAAGCAGCAAGCCAGACATGTCCTGCAATTTCACGTCTGACATTTTCAGTCAACCCCTTTGCTCGTTAACTCAAAACAGCGCTGTTTTCAAGGCATAAGCGAGAAATAATTCCCGCAGAACGACAGCTCGAGCCACGGACTCCTAAACGCATTGCTGATGAATCAAGGGGTCCACGCTCGAGAAGAAGACACACCATCGTTTTCACGAGATGAGGTTTGTTATGAAACAGACGCCTCACGGCGACCGCGGGCCAGTTCCCCGCACAAAATACGCATCCAGGGTTGCACCGGCCACAGGCCATGCAAGCCATACCAACCGGACATACGCCCACGGCGATACAGATCGTCTCCCATCATACCCCTACCAACCCGAGGGGGGTAGTACACTGCTACGATTAATTTAAAGCGACCGTATATCTAATAAAAACAAGGATACAGACAAAAAAAAACCTCCGACGAGAAACCCCACTTTTCAACGCCTGGCGCTAACCTGACCAATTTGCCGCAGTGCACACGTTGGTTCCTGCACCCGTCCGCTATGGCGTAGGTCGTACGGAAGTGGGTCTGCTAAAGATCTCTTTTTTTATTTATTTATTTGGTAAAAAAATCGTACACCCGAAGTACATGCGAAAAGAAAACATGCAAGGAAGCAAGCAGACAAAAATACAAAAATCACACAAAGCATAAAAATAATGTCTTCAATGTCAGCTGAGCTAAAAAAAAGTCATTTTAGACATCAAATCAGCAAGTTATCTCTTACGCTGATCTGATGCGTCTCTGAGAGAGCATGTTTCAGTGGAGGGATTTTGTCGTGAGGGTAGATGGGGAGCGCACACACCATGAACCCTACAGCTAACCAATTACGTATGCGGACCAGAGCCAAGGTTCGCTTCCCCCATCCTTCCCCCCTCGGGCACTCACTCACCCTCCCCCAGCCGCAGCAGTCATCACAGTGGGTCGACTGTTTGTGAGTTCAACTGCAACACTGTGACTAATGAATACTGACGGACCTGGAGACCCTGGTAAGTGAGAAACTAGGGACTCGGGTTCATGTGCCGTATTGCACGGAATGTTACAATACGGGAAACAGGACAACCAGCATGCAGTCGCTATCTTCAGCTAGCACATGCATTTTGACCGTTCAGCAGGTTTAATTTTGGGGGAAGTTCACTGGTCGGAAGGGGCACTAGTCCGAACAGCCCAAGGGTTAACGACAGGGTTAGGAATAGGGATAAATTATTGCATTTTGGGTGGTTTCTGGTTATGGCAAAACGGAATCGGACTAAAGAACCAGTCGCCAATTTTTCCCGCCGCCGAAGAAGAACGCTTTCGTAGAGGTGTGCGTCTGTCCGTGTGCCCGTGCAAAAAACAAAGCCAATTAAAAACGCATTTTGTGATATCTCCGAAAAAACAAATGTCCGTGTGCCACAAAAAGCTGTAAAACTCCGAAAGAGAATCCGCGGTTCTTGCGTGAATCAAGCATCATTTTCCAGAATTCTTTACCACCGGCAGTGGGGCGTAAACTGACATTCCGCGTGTTTCTTGACACGTTTGAGGCAAAATTTAACAAAGAAAAGTCGGGAGGAGGACAGATAAATAAAGTACATATAAACCTGGAAGCGACTGCAAAACTCTCAAACCTCCGTTTGGCAAACAGTAAAACAAGATGCAGCGTCAGTTTAACTTCAGCTGACGCCCCATCTAGTAATGGTAAAGAATCCTGCGTGATCCAGAATCCACAGAAGAATCCGGACTTTCGCAAAATCTAACCAATATCTTTCTGGGCCATAGCCAACCGCTCTAAAAACTTTCATTAAAGTCCGTTAACAACTTGCTGGGTTATCTTGGATACGAACGGACCGATCCAGAAACATATACATTATAAAAAAGAAACCGTCGTTGTACGGCTGATGTAATTACGAAATTTCTGCCCTGCAGCTGATTTGGCAAAGCTTAGCCAACGGATTGATGCTTAGCGAGCATGTGACCAAATTCAAATCTGATCAGGTAATCAAATCAAAGGTGAGAGTACAGATAGCGCACCTGTCCGTGACGTCATCACTGCTGCTGATCGGGTTTCGTCAACGACGTGCGGTATTTCTTCGGCGCTTTCACGATCGAGAAGAAATCTGCAACGCAACACGCATAACTCCATTATTACCGTACATATAGCTCTGTTCAGCCAGACAATGTCACAGATAAACGATAATGCAAAAGAACAACCGGACCGATATTTAAGCCTTCCGTCACTTGTGACTTTCCGTTTTGCATAATAAAGTCCCGCTCTGTGTACAACAAGCAATAGGTTCCTATACGTCTTCAGTGGGTTACAAGTCGATAAACCGAGGGTTCAATAATGCGAGGGTTCCATTTGGTCTAATTCCTAACCTTATCCCTAAATCTAGCCAGCGCCCCACCACATGACAGTCGGAAACGGATTACCGAGCCCTCATATTATCGGAAAATCGAAACATTATCCTCAGCGGATTTCTATCCTGCATGCCGAAAGCCGAAGAACTGCGCGATTGTTCGTCTAAGCCGCAACCATAATTATGACAAGCGACAATGACTGATGCGTTTCCAATGAAGAGCCTATACATGTTACACGCCTTTCTATAAACTCAATAGCATTGGATTGGGGGAATGTCAGCGACCCGATAAACACGTTACATAACTATAGGCTTGAATTATAGCCTGCATGCCTGGAGAGAACAATACTGTATAGATGCAGGCTGTCGGCGGGCTAGCGGCACTTGTCTGCGGACACCTGTATTAGCATGTCATAAGCAGACACACCTGGACGCCCCGAGCAATGCATGCGCGTCACTGACGCAGTGCTTTTATCGTTCTTTTTCTGATTGTGTCGCCGTTATTTGCACCGAACCAAACGATAAAAACACAGCTAAAAAGGCAACTTATGCCTATGCAACTTCGAGTGACGCACGAATGCATGGTTAAGATACAGTTTTCCAGCGCCAAAACTGTAGAAAGCAGATAAGACGATACTGTGCGATGCGTACTAAAGGTATGGAGCAATTAACTGCAGATTTATCTGCAAAGTGCCTTTGGATAAAAAGACGACAGACTATTTTATTAGTGTTGCTCGGGATCTATAACGTATTGCCCTGCGAAATACTGCACGACATCATTTTGGTTCTCAGTTTTAGTTTTTTCATCACATTCGTCGACAGATGTGACCGTAGTGTGGTATGTACGTCTGTTCAATCAGTTAATCAATCCGGTTTTTAAAGCGGCCTAAATAGCACCAAGTGACAAGCTGCGGTTAGGTCGCCCCCTCTCCTCCATTAGACAGCATTATGAGATTGATGAATGTCTAAAGGATAACAGGGAAGACTATTGAAACTGCCGTTATCGTTACATATGCACAATTATAATTCGGCAGTTCTTACAATTTTAGGTTTCCGTCGGCAGAAACGTAGAATAAGCCTAAACAGTTTGACAGAATTTCGCAAAAAGCCATGATTTCTTAAATTTATTTTTGCTAAACTGGGCTTTTGAGATAGCTTCAAAACGCGCTCTTTCACGCTCAAAATGTCCAAAAATCGATGGCGCCTAGGGTTTCGCTTCGCCCCAGACCCCACTGAGGAGCTTACTGAAAATCTACCATATCTCAAATGCGTCGCTGCACTACCTTGTAAAATTCTGTTCCGCTATTATGTGTCTGTGCAATTTTGCCTGCAAAAACCGTTTCCGAAATGACCTATAAGCCTACTGTGTCGGGCTGGACGTTAAACCCTACTCACTCACTCACTCACTGCATGCTGCTGCTGCTAGGTCCACTAGAAATAGCTGAATGCACGGAGTCCCGCCCCAGTGCCGACAGCAATAACTTTACAAAAACGAAGATGTATATAACATCCAAGTGCGGAAGCCTGCGAGTTCTCTGCGATATATAACTCTGGGCTATTCCTATCAACTGAAAAATTACTGCGTATGACACAGTGCGGCAGGTGTAATGCATGCAGAGGCAAGTGACAGCAGATAGCATAGCGTGGGAAAACCGCAACGTTACCGACCGTCGAGCTACATGCCGCGTGCGTTGCAATACACCATACCGCGCCGCAGGACACACCGCATACACGGCATGACTGTATAGTTAGTTTACTTTATAAATATACACAATAATATGACAGCCCTGCAGACGCATGGCAAGGCGTCACTCAATGTGACCCTTTGGTTGATTGGAGCGCTAAGGCTCAGATTCCACTTTCATATCTATTATAGCCTATAGGGCCTATCAATGCAAACGCTATAGGAGGAAGTCCATATTATAAGCTCGAAAGCTTGCGGCAAAGGAAGTCGTGAAATTTGCTGCATAACTTGTTGCACAAAATCCAAGCAGTGGAGTATAGGCATAACGACGCCTTCAACACAATGCTTCGTGATGTTGGATAAGTCGATGACGCTTTAGAATACGATAATATCAATTAATATACAGACGCTAATCGCGATAACTCAGATATTTAACCTTGAACCGTCGACCTATTTTTCATCTTTGACCATAACGAAATCACTCAGCGTCGTTCTTCTATATCATGTCGATCTCAGCGCCACTATGACCGTAATGAACATTTATTTAGCAGTTAAAACGTTCGTGCTAATGCATAGAATACATGCACGCAGGAATGATCCGTTAAATAAATCATCAAACTGCGTAACTGCATCCAAGATTGTCAAAATTCTTTCACCGCAGGGACACTCGTCAGTAAAACTGCGATGAAGTTACGACTGAAAATTTACCATATCTCGAATGCGTTGCTGCACTACCTTGTAAAATTTAGCGCTTTGTTGCTCAGCATGTCACTTGGGCCTCAACAGCATTAAATGGAAACGTATGAAACGTTCATAGACTTTGGATTTTCTAGGCAACTTCGTGTTCATCGCAGTCCAAACTGAAACATCTCTATTTTATATTATATATTTTTAAAACAATTGGTTTGACAGCATGATACTGCAATCGAGATTTGGTACTTGTCCGTTGATTCACCCGCACTCGAATTAACTGCTAGGCCTAGAGTTAAGCCTAAGGGTAGGGTTAAGATTAGGGATAGGGTTAGGGTTGAGGTCAGGGTTAGAGTTAGTATTAGTGTTAGCCTTAACAAGAATAATTCGGGTGCGGATGAATTAACAGAGTTAACCCGAAATTTTTCACTACAGATTTCCGATGCATCGTGCAGTGCACGACAACAGCAGATCAACTTTCAATCATACTTTTGACGTCGCAATAGTGAGCTTCGCGGCTAAGTTTTGCCAATGCGTAGACCTAGGCCTAAGTCGTAAAACATGGCCAAGGCGATGCAGCCCCCAACGGCGTTCGGTGAAAATGCATACAGCAAGGTAAGCACGTGCCCTGGGAATGCCAGTGAGTGCAAACGAACAGCTAGTAATGGGCATCGACTACCCATACTTAGCTATAAATCTTCAACTACTTCGTCAGAAATAGGCCTATAGCCTACAAATATTTCACTTTCCCGTACGGCAGTGACGTAGCCAGGATCTGGATGTAGGGGCATCCCATTTGCAGTGTACAGAACGCCACGAAATGTAAAAGACTGTGACGAAAGTATCCGCCGAACTTAATCTTTTCTGCATGTAATTTTCCATTTTTAGCCGACCGTGCTTAAGTAACGGTCGAGCTATTGTTACGGTCGTCGTCTGTCTGTCCTCGTCCGTAACGGATATACTGCGGCTAAACAGTATATGTCGTGGGGAGAACTTTTTACACGAATAATTACCTCTGTGTCATAAACCTAGGCATGCAAAATTTCAGCGATCTAGTGCAAGGGGAGCATTTGCAAGGTCGGGGTTGAATGAAGGGATAGAAAAAATGTGCGGTTTTGAAAACTGACCATATATCGGAAACGGTGAGATACGGCCAAGGCTACTATCAATCACTAATAGGAAGTGGCATACGCCCTTTGAGATGAAATGAAAATTATCGGCCTTAGATGACCTTGAAGGTCACTGACAATCAGTACGGTCGGCAATCCTAGCGACAGCTAGGCTTCTTGATATCCTTTTCCCTTCGGCGCTCGAACTATTCGCCCCACTGGTGTAATTGTAACTGTATACTGCAGCGAGCGAAAAGTGCTTATCACTGGAAACGAACGCTCGTTAACAGTTGGTAAATATAATTTATACAGCGTGTAACCGTATAGCATTAGTGTTTTTTTCTTTTTTTGTTTGTTCTTTTTGTTTGTGATGCTATCGAATTTTTCGATAAATAAAGTTGATTATTATAGTGGCCTCGTTGTATGACGTTCAGCGCACCTGTGATCACGTGATCACAATGCATGACGGTATTTTTAAGCACGATCCAGGGTCTTGCCGTTACGTTAATAGTCGACGCACGCAGGCCTAGTCATGACAACCGACCGCCAAGGACGTGCCTGCGAAAACGTGCGGTCCCACGCAAGAATGCGCTGCATATGCCAATACCCTATGATTAATAACGCATATTGTCGTGATTATAATCTGCTAGTATATACCGGTTTAATCCTGCATGTCAGCTTGAGGCACCACAGCCGCGATCACGTCGGCCAAAGTACAGATCTGGATGCGAATTATAATTAACAATATTCCTGCATTTGTGACAACGACAAAAATTAGGCGTACATCATATTGCTGATAAAATTTCCATCTTCTGTAAGACAGACACTGCATTTTAGCGTGCGGCGAAAAAAGTTGACCGCGCTACAGCTTTTGTGTCTATTTTCTTAGCAACCGCTTGAAATTACGATGTAAAATTCAACCATTTAACCATCATCCACAGCAATGACAGGTGGCATTTCATGAGTGGCGGTTGCATAGTTATAGGGCCTATACTGACTTTTCCTGTGACCAGGTACTCGTTGCTGGCGTTCATTGAATGTTAGACCTGTTTTTACCAACAACTCACGTAGGCTATTCCCTGAACATGAGTAATTTGTGAATCACTACTCGAGCTGTACAATCCGGTCAGCTTTCACCCACAGATCTATTTCCATTACGCCGACTTTGCGCGCCGGCGACTTTGTCGCAGACTGGTAACGGAATGTTCGCGACTCCCTCAGAAGGAAAGTTTTGGTGAAAGTCGGCGTAATGGAATTTGGGCTGCGGCGCATGTTACCGTAGCGTTTGTCCGTCTGCGTTCAGGGTTAAACACTCGCTCCTTTGATTTACCGTTACTTCCCATCTCCTTCCACCATTTACCCTTTTACGTCATCATGCGTCCGGCAATAAAACCCGTCTTTTTTTCTAAATCGCAATCTTGTTTATTCTAGACAAAAAAATCATAAAGATGTGTACAAAGCGACAGAAATGAACCGAAATGAACTGAAGTGGATTCGGGTCCGCTATTCCGAAAGTCTACTATTCCCACTAACCCTAAGCCTATAACACTAAGGCTGACCCTAACCCTAACCCTAACCGTGGCCTTAACCAAAACGTTAGCACTGTGGCGCGTATCTGCGCAATGGACTTTCGGAATAGCGGACCTTCGGAATAGCAAGCCGGTACCAATAAAATGTCAGTGCACTTTGGTTCATTTCCGTCGCTCTGTACACGTCTTAGTACAGCTGTGTTTATACTGACCGGTTACCCTGGCAGCGCCTGCAGTGGTAACAGATCGCGGACCGTGTCTGCCGCCGCTGACGCCGAGCTTTTTTCGTCTACCATGGTGACGTGACTGCTTCATTGCAGTACCGTCACTTCGAGGTGAACTTCGTCTACGTTTTCTGCCGGCGTCTGGCGGAATAGTCGTTGGAGCACGCGGAGGGTTGACGGTAGTGGTCGTGATGATGTTCTGCTGGGGCAGCGGCAGGGAATTCGTTGTGGTGGTGGAAGCAGCGGCAGCGGACGCGCTCTGGACGGAGTTCGGCGAAGATTCCAGCTGTTCCAGACGCCCGCCGCCCAGCTGTTGGTCCTCAACGCCGCCGTCGCAATTCTCTTCCTCGGCAGCATCGGTTCTGACCGGAACTCTACATCCCCAGTCCACCTTGCCGACCAGAGGACGTCCGGAAGCGAAATCGTAGTTCCACCGCTCGACGCTCCGACGCAGCTGGTCGCGGCGGATCAGTTCCAAGTCGAGACGCACCTCCTCGGCGTCCGGGCGCCCGAACAGACACCGGCAGCACGAACTCGTCGCGGCTGCCATGTTGGACGATGGTGACGTCATCGGCGAGCGGTCGTACGACCGGATACGGAAATGCTTCGACGAAGACAGCGTCAGACAGGCGTCGATGATGTCGCCCATCGAACGAACGACGGAAAACTGAGTAGATTATTGCTTGTGGCACTCGTGATATTTGGATTACATCAGCAGCAGCGAGCCGAGTCGACCGACTGACGCGCCCAGTACACGGAGACCCCGATTGGCAATTGCTCACTCAACTCACTCACTCAATACCGCACGGGTAAGTGAGTGAGCCGTACGTACGTGTTTGGGAGTGACAGAGCGTAGTAAACAGTCGAGTACCCACTGCAGGCCGCTCGCCCGCCCGACGCCCCACCGCCGCATAGCCGTGGAGACGCCGCGGCTGCGTAGTACTACGGTGACGCGGGAAGGGATGGGTCTGCCCGCCCACCCAGCAGTTTCCCGCGCTTTTTCTACTGACGTCACGCGATGTAGGTGGAGCGATGGGCCTACAGCTACCGAACAGCAAGTGACGTGGCGGCGTCGGCGAGTGCACTGGCAGGCGTCGAACGACGACTGACGGCACGACGCCAATGCTGCGACGCCCCCTTCCTTCGCCTTCGCCACCCCGCTGGGTCAAAAAGTTTGAGCGATCGCGGCCAGCGACGCCAGGCCACGAGTGAACTACCCTGGAGACACGGGCAATGCACGGGCCACGCTCGTGCGCCGCGCCCGTTCGCCGCCAGCACTCGCCATCCACCCACCCACTACAGAGATATTCTAGTCTTCTAAGCTAGAACGAAAACTATTTGGAAACTTTGAAAACTTTTTCACGCCATGGCGGCAGAAAACGCAAAACACGCAGTGTGAGAGCAAGCGGAAAACAAACACACAGTGCTAAAAAAAGAAAAAGAAAAACGAGTTTTCTGCAACTAAAGGCACTTTTAAAAATTAACGATCTGCAAAACTTTGAAACATTCGTGACGTGAAGCGTAGATGCCAGTCACGTCACTCGTCTGCATAGGATATAGGCCTAATTATAGCGAGACCATTTTCATATATACAGGGTGCGGCAAAAAAGTGGACCCCTAAAGTTTTTCGCCTTTTTCTCAGCAACCGTTTGGGATTTTAACATGAAATTTTACAGCTTTATTTAGTGAAATCTCCTACATCTAATTGTCAAGTAAAATGTGATTTTGCTTACCGCAAGCTTAAAACAAAGCCGAAAACAAGCGCCGAACTCAAAGAAGCGTTTCAGGTTATTTGGGACAACCTGCCACAGGGACTGATCAACAAAACTGTAAAAGATTTCTCAAATAAGACGACTGGAGGCTGGTGTTGTAACTTGGAGCTGGCGGTGAACACTTCGAACATTCACAGTAACAATGGAATTCTGGCATTTAATCATTATTTAACTGTGTTGTTTAACGATGTTATTAAATTGTGTTGTAGCCAAAACATTTTTGAATGCTGAAAAATCGGTAGGCGGTCATGTTAAAAAATCTGTAACTTCGTCATTTTTTAACAGAATCAAATTTTACTTGGCAGTTAGATGTAGAAGGTTTTAGTAAATAAATCTGTAAAACTTCAAATTAAAATTCCAAACGGTTGCTGAGAAAACAGCGAAAAATTTTAGAGGTCCACTTTTTTTCTGCCGCACCCTGTAGTAGAGCAAAGCACAACGTTTGTCATGGCTGTCAACGGACATTTGGTATGTCGGATCTTAATGATATTTTGTCTAACTAAAATTGAACTCAAACTATCCTTAAACTGCATGAAAACTATAAACTGAACTAAAATGTCTCTGTTGCTCACACGACGCTCTCTGAATCTATCATAGCACAAGGCTGAGGCTCATCGCTCAAGCAATCGAGCATCATCTATGCCTCTAGCTTTGGGTGTTTTATTTTCTGTTCCCGACTGACGGAATTTCTCCAATTCAGTCACGTGCGTGCAGTTTTTGTAGCCGCAGTATAGTTGCAACTGCATGGCAAACTGTACACATAATGCACGCGTTTTATTCACACTTTCTTTACACAGAAAATTTCTTATTGTCGTGAATTAGGTTTAACACTGTATGCGAATTATACTGATTCTTGCCGTTTTAAGTTGAGCGTGAGTTAATAGCCTACTAAGTAGCTGATGTCCATCAATGCCTGTCTGCTTTCCACCTGTTCTCCACCATTCACGTCGTTACCATTAGATTTACAATGTCATTGCTGCATGGCTTTGTTACAGATCCGTCAGCTGTTAATATTTGCACAGCCCTTCGATAGCCAATTACGGTTTTGTCTTTATTATGTTTTTCGTTCGTTACATTTACACAGTCGATCATAAACATGTCATTGCGTTCGTGCTATAATAAACTTGTTTGACACATGACACTGTTCACACAGCAGGTGTTATTGCTATAGATCTAGAAATTGAAAAGCAAATATTTGATGGCAATAAAGTTTCATGCGCTTGCCGCATAGGGCCTAGCACGTTTACAAACGCTTTTGATGTTATATAAAATGCGTTTTAGCGTTTATTTTTTTATTTTTTTATTTAATAAGCATTAGATAGTCGGTTTAAAAATAATGGCGATTCACACGGCAAAAATTGAGGTGACAATAGAAAAGTGATATAGCAAATTTTCACACATCATTTGGTACTCAGAGGTTTTGCCCACTGACTTTATGTGTGATGACAAAAATTTGATGAATGTGAGAAAGGTGCACCTTCAAAGCATTGGATTTTGACACATTTTATAAACTGCATTAACTAAAATGACAATAAGTCGATGTCATACGACAATATTACTAGGACCTACCTCTGAAGATTGTGTACATTATTGGAACAGAAGAAGTAGCCTAAAATATATATTATTAGCCCGCGAGCGACGTTAGCAGCTCCGTGCCATCGTTGTTAGATTAAACCGGCATAAAACTGCTTCATAGATTTATCTAGACCTACATTGACTAAACAGAGAGATGCTTCTCTCTCCCGGGCACACATCAGACATCAAATCAGATTCAATGACCATAAATTCCACTGACCACTGTAGGCTATACGTAGCAATAGTGGCGTATTTAGGATTTGGCAAAGGGGGCGCATGGCGAGCGCGCAGAGCGCGAGCCTATAACGGGGGTCTGGGGGCGGAGCCCCCAGCGGGATCCAGGGGCAGAGCCCCTGGTCGGGGGATTAGGGGGGCAAAGCCCCCCTGAAGCTGAAGCACTTTTTGCTTTTGAACGTTCAATGGAAGCCGCAAATTCACCCATTTTTTCTGAAATTCGAAAACGCAGAAAATCACAGCGTCATATTAGATGCAATCTGACATGGCGATTTTAATCGCATATTGTATCGGTACGAAAAAAGACCATCAAACATTGTTGAATTTTGCAATTCTTGCTGGAAAACGGCAAAAAACTTACCTTTTCATATAAAGTCGCCTTAAAAAATTTTCATGGTCGGGCCAAAGGGGCGGCATCGCACCGTGGCCCTCCCCCTAAATACGCCACTGCGTAGCATCAATGAATGGATGCATACAATGGACGACGCCGTTTAAATCAGTTTGTGCAAGCGCATGACACGTGTCAGAAATGAATTATAAATAGCATCCTCGCGGCGCGCGGTGGCTACTGTCATTTTCCCGGCCCGGGGGTATTTCTCCATGCACAGCTGAGCAGTCAGCGCAATTGGGCAGTACCGATGTTTATATGCCTCTGTGAATACACTTTGACCCCGGCGTGAACCGGTTTCGTTGGCCGTCGAGCATTTAGCGTGTCACTTCACGGCTGGCGCACTTGTACAATTCGCGGCACAATATGGGCATGGACGACTCCATAATAACTGTTCCAGCCCCTCCCCTCGTCGTTCCCAAACATTCCACAACTCCCCCACCGCGACACAGGAACAACGGTGTCTGAAAACATACGGTAACTTTTTTGTTCGCCAGTTAGAGATGATTTGGTTCAAGTTACGAAAACCGCAGCTGCATGACGTCCATTTTAAATCTGAACTGGTTATTGGAGGTGCTAAAAGATTGAAAGCGGTCGAGAATGTAATGTTCAAAGGTTTTTTTGACAAAATGGGACCGATTGCGATTCCCATAAAGTCATCGCAAAGCAGCGCCTTGATTTGAAAAGAATTTTAAAATAAATGCAAATTTGTTAGGCAGTTTTGTATGATATCGTTGCTTTTTCATCTTCAATTTGTAAAGCAATTTATTTTACCGTTTGGTTGATTATATAGCATATATTTTTTGTTGCCAGACTGTGGCGCAGAAAAAAAACCTTTATAAACTTAGGCCTACTCATAGCTCCGTTGAGTTGTTTAATAGAAATAAGGTAGAAAAGGAATTATTGGGAATTGTTCGGCACGAACTAATGAGAATAGGATTAAAGTTGCACATGAGATGATGGGAACGCGAAATGAATAAAGTCAATGCGACGAGAGGCATTTGGTACGGAAATATGTTTCCGCACATCTCCGTTTCAATTCAAACTACCAGCTCATCGCACCATCGAGACGGTATGATGAGCTTCTGAGTGCAGCTGTTCTATACACCCTGTAGGTCACCTATACAACGTGCGTGGAAGCGTGGCTGAGTGGGCAAGCGTCATCGGTTACACTCAGCTCAATACACTATGCCGATTAGTGACCAACTCAATTGCATCCTTCGTCCAACGACTGACCGTATGTTCCCAGCCAGCCATTCACCCGTCTCATTAGCCCTTTGACCCCCCGCATGATATTCGCCCCCACCCACGACCTCCCGCAGTGACGCTACCGGTTGCCAGTCCTTCCAGTACGGTTCACTAGTATCCGGAGCACATCCGGCTAACTGTATTCTCGATGAGGTGTGCGTGGATCCGCTGTTTAGCAAGCGTCGTGAGCGCTGTGAAATGATGCGGTCTCGGGTGTTTTTAGGCTGTCTGCCTAGTTTTGTTTAGCTTCGATTTCTCATAAACATAAATTACTACATTCATCATAAAAATGTGAAAAATTTGTTAGGCGATTTTGCATAATATCGTTATGTTTCGTCTATGGCACGATTGTCGTCTTTTCCGTCGTCCGTCGTCCGTAATAAATGTATTGTGGCTAAACGGTGCAAGATAGGACCTACGTTGCTATTCATCACTAATAGTAAGTGGGGCATACGCCCTTTCAGATGAAATAAAAATCATCGACCTTGGATGACCAGTACGGTCGGCCCCACCTTAGCGACAGCTAGGCTTCTTGTATAATAATCGCCGACTGTTCTTCTGCAGTGGATTGGAGTGCTGCTAGTCCGAAGCACCTCTGCGGCGACCATGCAGTTTGCTGGAGGCGTCTCACCTATGACCTGGGTCGCTGGTCGCGCAACCGTTGATTAAGTGATAAGCGACGCCTATACACCTGCATAGCTCCGGGAACGTAGGCCCATTGCTTATTGAAAGCTGAGATTTTCGTACCGAAGAGTAGCGGCATAGCCTAAAAGCGTCACGATACCGGATCATACACAATCTCACCAAACCAGCATTAGTTTATATTGCTGGATAACTTTTTCAGTGTTATTTATAAACATAATTTTAAGTAGCTTACGCTACAAAGTTTTATGGGCAAATGGCCACCGGACACAAGGCCACCGGACAAAAGGCCACTTATTTACCAAAACGTATTTAACGTAACTAATGTCAAGATAGTGCAGTGTAGGCCTAAGATAATTCGTTGAAATCAGGCGTGTTTGAAACAAGAGTGCCGCTAATTTTGGGACACGGTGTAGATGCATTTTGGTGCATGATTAAGTTAATGCTACTTACGTCTGCATGTAAATACAGTTATTCTTTTTCACAAACAAAAAATAAGAAGCTTACATTTTCTCGTATATGCAAGCAGGCAGGGGCGGACATTTCCCCGCATGTACATTGTACACGAGTCTACAATTGTAGCCTGAATAAATTTAACACCATTTAGACCATTGCGTGGCATTTTGAGTTCTACTAAACGCACGTGAAATTTGCTTTCAAGATTTAATTGTTGCTATAATCAAAGTGCTGCTTTCGGTAGCAGATAGTTTCGAAGTGCAACACAAACAGCAATAAGAGTTATTGAAAACTGTAGGCCTAATGAAATGAAAACTGACTCATAGAAAACATAGTCGTCGCGTGCACTATGGGAACGTCGTTATGCCGCAGCAGCAGCAGCAGCAGCAGCAGCGACGGCGGCGTCATCTCTGCAGCATGCGTTGATGCCGGCGGTGCACATTTTGAACATTTTTTTGACTAAGGCCATAAAAGTTGCGTTAACTGCAATAGTTTTGTTACAGTTAGGCCTACTGTTGTTGACATCTCAACCCACTACCAGCTAAACGTGTCTTTTGGTGTCCAGTTAAATAATAATAGTGAGATCTAATGCAGAAAACATTCAGTTTTACAAGATAAAATGGCAACACTAATTAGGCCAGGTGAACTATCCGTTCGTTCGGTCAGTTGTACATAAGCCTAGGCCTACTTTTTGAATATGTTGTCTGCCGAAATTAACTCAGAAGTGTGTATGATTTTCTGAAAACTATTCTCCGAGATGTTGTTAGCTTTTTCATCCCGGATACAGTAACAAGAAATTTGAGCTAATGCTCACGAGACGCACGAAAGCCTGTAGCAGTTCCGGTTCAGTAGTTTAGCTGAAAATTGGGGTATTCACGCTAAGTTAATATACAAATACCAAAATCTCTACTTGGATCGCATAACGATAGTAGCGTGGCGCCACCTTGTGAATGATATAGACTTGTGTCGCAGCCCGAAATGGCCAAAAATCTATAAAACCCCATATTTTTGGCCTTCAAGGTCATTCAAGTTCATTGAATTCGGCGCCAATCGAGAGCCAGTGTACGACTTCCTATTAGTGATTAATAGTAACCTAGGCTTTATGTCGCACCGTTACTGAGATACAGCGACTTATTGGCCAAAAATCGCAAATTTTGCTCACCCCCTAATTTAGCGCCCTCGTTCGGGGTGATCCCTTCGAATTTATGGAAAAGCTTTACATCTTCCAGACAGCCGACGGTAAAGATTTGGTGATCCTAGCTTGCACCATTTTTCACTGATCCGTGTGACGGACAGACAGATCGACGGACGGACGGACGGATGGACGGACAGACAGAATATATTGCGATGACTAAGACGCGCTGAAAGCAGTAGCTGCTTTCGCGCGTAAAAACGACATTCCCGACAACGACCCATTGACGTCAGTACTACATAGCGGTATGCCAATAAAACTTTTAAACAATTTCTTGATATTCTAGCAAAGTAGCCCTAGATTCTTTGGACGACTCGTGTCAAAAATAGGCCTATGATAATAGCTGTTTGAGTTTGCGAAAGTTATGGCGAAAATACTGTATTTTTCAGAACACGGCATATAGGTCAAACAACTGCAAAAGTTAATGTTCGACCTGTTCAAACCGCCTACAACCAATCATAAATTTACTATTTATTAATTATTATCTGTCGGTTAACAAGTTATTCTAGCTTGTTGTTCAAGACGCCAGTCCTGCAACGCCGTCTCGATCGCAGCTGCCACCTAGCGAATGACAACGAAACGGCAATTATCTCTGCAACTAGCTCGCACCTCACACCGCCACACTTTTCCGGTTGGTTTAGAAACGGTTCTCCGCTGTCCACTCCGCAAAGTCTTC
>Ga0056128_1003921_pt1 | contig 18504 bp, 13 predicted proteins | sample WorMetLIZISLAND2_FD_71113 | JGI IMG/M metagenome (GOLD analysis project Ga0056128, IMG submission 71113) | Marine gutless worms symbiont microbial communities from Max Planck institute for Marine Microbiology, Germany - Olavius geniculatus... ... | reverse complement strand
AATTTACAAAGAAAAAACTAAAATCATAAATCCTTGGGGGGAGTCCGTAGACCCCCCCAACCCCCCCTAAATGACGCCCCTGGAAAAGGGTAGGAAAAATTTGCGATTTTAGCCAATATTTCGCTGTATCTCAATAACGGTGCGAGATAGAGCCTAGATTACTATTAATCAATAACTTATGTAAAAAAAAACTGTTCAGTTTATATACAGTGTAATGGTGACATCGTGGTTGTAGATATAAAACAGCACAAATCACAATTTAATAATTCAAAATTTACCATTACACAGTCAGCAAAGTTCTTCTGACATTGTGTTACAGTGATGTTTGAGTTATTAAATTGTGACGGATGGACAGACAGAAGCCCAGGCCATGGCTAAGATGCGCGAAGCATTCTGCTGTCGCACGTAAAAATCAAGGCCGGTCATAAACGAGTTAAAAAAACTTCTCTGCTATCTTGTCTATTAACTCACACTGTACAGATACATCGGCTGCGACGTCATGAACGACAATGTTACCAAAAAAGTGATACCCCACTGGTATTTAAATAAACTGTCACGGTGGTGTGGTTGGATTAACTAGCAATTAACGCCATTTGATTCAGAATCCGTGCGTGTAGTAACACGAGGATTCCAAAAGTATTAGATTAAGTTCCAAAAAATGAGCACATTAAAACTGTGAGTGTGAATAATCAAAAACAAATGTTTCTTCGAAAGTTGTTAAAACAATATAAATATCTGGTGTTTTGCAGTTTATATGGCATTATGTTGATGTAGCTGAAATGGGTGCAACTTTTTTGGCCAACACAGTAGAGACAGTGCAAGTTCAGATGTCATAAAAAAGACAAAACACTGGAAACAACAGAATGATGCCACTTCTTCAAAGATTTTGCAACTTGTCATTATGACAAAACTGCAATAACTCGGCAACGACACAAAAAATCACCACATGCAAAAACAAAAAGTGCACCTGCTCCTCGAGTAACTAAAATCAGCTACAAGCCAAAGACAGAATTCATATCAATACACACATGAAGGAATCTATACAATCCAACAGGCAACGGTGAGAATGCATTGCTGTAGTTTGCAGTGCAGATTCTGCAATGTTCTGTTCAAAACAAAAACAATACAGCATGCAGTGGCGGTTAACTAATTACAGCAGTTTGTACTACAAGCAGCGGAATTCCATTACAGGCCGGGTAGACAGAACTTAAAGTGCAAGTAGTGCTACTACAGGTAGGGTTATTACCATTTCATGGCTTTGAAACTTAAGTACTTTCGAAGAACATTCCCGTAACGATTAATTAGTAAACAAACACCATGACGACAAATTCCAGGTAACGAAATAACACCGAAGGCAAGTAATAACTTATCACTACCTTCAGCTAGTGTTGTTAGAAGTTAGAATGTACTGCTAACAGTATTTACATATTTACAGCAACTTGCAATTTCAGACAACTTTTTCTCTTACCTAAATCCAATACCTCTCACGACAAATTCCAGGACTTTTTCACGACTTCCCCAGAGTGCTGGAGAGGTGGCATGGTTAAAGTGATTACACATTAAACTCAATCAACGTAGTTACTCTAAACCGGGCAGGCTGAGTACATTGATCAGTGGCAAATATATAACCAGTTACCAAATCAACTCAGCCTGGCCATCCTTCTGGGTAGATGCATACAAGCACACCACGCAACGCATAAGCCCCATCCATATCCGTTGTCTCAATATGAACTACCGGTAGTGTCTGGCAGAGGGCTAGTCTAAGAAATGGGAAATCATCGCCAGGCTGTGCACTTGGGAAGAACTGGACAGCATTCGTGGCAGATTAATGCAGGCGTATGAAATAACAACAGCAGCCGTGTCAAATCATGCATTTGAAACATCATTCTATTTAGTGGTTATAAGTATGGACCAATTAATTCTGATGCTTTCCAGCTCTGCAGGTTGGGACAAAATAAAGTAGCCCCCTAAAGTTTTTCCTTTTTTTCAGCGGCCGTTTGAAATTTTAATTTAAAATTTCACAAATTTATTTTGTAAAATGTTGTACATCTAACTGCTAAGTGAAATGTAATTCTGTTTAAAAACGACGAAGTTGAAGACTTTTTAACATGACCGACTACTGACTTTTTGCGCAGTAAAAATCTTGCAAATACTATTTAATTTTCCAAAACCGGTTACCAGGCCACTGCCAATAACGTCACAGTGACGTTTCAATAAACAGTAATTTATTTTGTTTATAAAATATTACTAAATTATCGTATTATCGACTGCAATCGCTTGCTGCCCACCGGATTTATCTTCCAGAGGGTGGCACGCCAGCACACAGCATGCTACGCACAGAACTAATTGAGGGCCAACTGTCCAGATTTCATCACAAAGGACCAGTGGCTTCCAAATTCGCCAGATATAAACCAGATAGACTATCATGTGTGGGGTGCAATGTTGGAGACTTACAGCAAGCTTGAAACAAAGCCAAAAACAATCGCCAAACTCAAGGAAGCACTTCTGGTTAATGGTTATCTGGGGCAACCTGCCACAGGGACCAATCAATTAGGCTGTGAAACTGAGACTTCTGAAAGCGACTGAAGGCTTGTGTTGGAGCTGGCGGTGGACACTTGAAACATTTACAGTGACAATGGAATTCTGGCATCTAATCATTCGTTAACTGTGTTGTTTCAATGATGTTATTGAATTGGTGTTGTAGCCTGAACATTTTTAATGAGAAAAAATCGGTAGTCAGTCATGTTGTCACGGACAGACAGTCTCTTGATTACTTGTGGCCTACGTGCTGATGGTTGGTCGGTCACGGGTCAGTGAGCTGATCGGACACGGACAGTCAGAGAGCCTAGAGGTTGTGTGGCCGGCAGACCGGCAGGACGTTTTTTCTTTTGTTGGCCGTGTTATGGCCATATTGCTTTTTTTGGTTGTTATAACTGATTGTTTTTTTTTGTTTACTGGTGCTTGCTACTGTATTATATTTCTGTTTGAAAAGTTTAGACTGTTCTTTGCTCTTCGATGAGTAGATAGGCCTATAAGAGTCTAGGGGCCTGCAGTGTAGGCTAAACAACCGACTAATCCGTAACACATGTTAAAAAATCTATAACTTCCTCGTTTTTTAATGGAATCATACTTCACTTGGCAGTTAGATGTAGAACATTTCAAAAAAATAAACCTGTAAAATTTCTAATTAAAATTCTAAACGGTTGCTAAGAAAACAGCCAAAAACTTTAGGGGGCTACTTTATTTTGCCGCATCCTGTACATTGCTATTGCCTTGCATGCACAACGAGCATAGCACATTGCTTATACTGATTTGATACCGCAGCACTAAGTTTAACTTTATGCCATTTTAAAAAGTAGGAGGAGTGTTATGCGATTTCCTAGTGCAGAAATGTGGCAAGCAGCCTATTATACCATGTCCTACAAAATGGGCAACCTACGATTTCTGCATTTCACAAGGTAGCATAGCAACAGTATCAAAGTAAGGTGGGAAAAGCGACAGTCATTTACGTCAAGTTTTTTTCCTGATGCTGCATGCCAAAAAATATTAAAATCGACCAATGTTTCACGAAGCTATTCAAAAAATAAAAGTGGCACAGCTTTATTGGGACACATTATAGTAACAAGTGCAGCTTCTCAGTAATCTCAGCTTGCAGAACTGTTTAAGATACAAAAATACTACAAATATCTAGAGTCCGCAATTACAAACGTCAGCAGAGCATTTCATCACTGAGTCGGAGTGATAAACATTTGTGCAGAAAACCATGACAGCATCACTAACCACAACTACCATCTGAAACGGATATGCACTGCATGGCTATGCACAAGACTTCACACAGAAACATTTACAATAATAATAATAAAATAGGACTTGGGCCGCAGAATTTCAGCTGTCTCCAGTGAGGCTCGCGAGGGCGTATTTTTGTTTCAGCGGCTGTCGGTCCTGATGCAGCGCTTTAACGCCATTCTTGTTCATGACAGTTTTTGTAAAAGCGACACATCGGACCTCTGGTCATCCCAGTAGTTTTTAACGTTTAGTTTAGTTTTTAACCCCCGGGATCTTTACTACCGGGGGTACAAAAAATAATTTTAAAAAAATAATAACTAGAAGCAATCAAAAAACTCAAACCTCAACCAGGACTAGTGCTGCCACATAGCAATCTGCAAAAACCCAACTTGATACAATCTGCTTCATATCCTTATGTTAGACCTTAGTTTAATGCATATCCTGGTGAATGCACTAAGTTGCTACACATAGCCTTAAAAATTCTTATATCTGGGCGATAATCCAGACTGTCACTAAAATCTAATCAACTGGTTTTTGGAACCAAAATTTCTCCACAGAATTTCATCACAATAAAATCAACTTTTCGAGCAATCTAGCAAACACACAAACAGGAACAGGTGAAAGCACAAGCACCAGTCTCCAGCAAAGGTAATAACAATAAAATACAGGTGCCAAATGACGCACTAAAACAAGTCACAACTCACAAGTAAAGCCAAATTTCGACTAACTAATTTCTGCGTACTTATCATCAAAAAAATGCCACAACCAGAATCGCAGGAGCCATAATTATAGCAGACAACCGAAACATGCAGCAAAAACAAAAATGTGAACAGCTAAAATTATCTGGCAGATGACAGTCATCTAAAACTGGTTTAAAATACTGCAGAAATCATATAAAACTTATGCCCATGGAGTTGTCACATGACAGTTAGTTATGTTACAGAAAGCCAATGCTAGGAAATGAGCAGGATAAAATAGATGGTTATGGGGCAGAGTTCACTGAGCGTCTGTGGTTGTATTGTCAGTCTGTGATGAGGCCACCGTCTCTCCTTCAATGCTGGCATTGGCTTGTGGCTGTGGGGCTGCATCAGAATCCGACTTGGGGGCATCGGCATTTGGAATGTCGCTACTGTCTTCCGGCTGCTGTGACTGGTTCTGCTGAGGCAGATCTGGCAACTTGTCAATGTTCGCCAACAGCAGCTCCTAGAGTAACCACCACCACAAACCTTAACACGAGCTAGATTCACAATTTTATTGCTTTATTCAACTCAAACGACTGCCATAAACTCTTCAAGTCAAGAAAACTGGTGTACGTAAGATAGTTAATTTTTTTCCTTGATGTATACTGCATATAACTTTGGCAAAACTGCACTTTTCCACGGTAGTTCTGGTTTTATGTCCACTGAATAAGTATGCAACAATTCCTGTTATAATGAAAGTGCACTTCTGTAAAAACGCTTTTGTTTCTTTTGCAACTTATAGTGTTATATAAATATGTTCTAACTGACTGACTGATAAATTAAAAAAGTAAGTAAATTAATGAGATATTTATAGTGCACAATGTCAAACAGAGAAAAAGACCGCGCAAACTGTAAGAAGAAGCTGCATTCACTTGATTAAATACACAGAAATCCACCTTTTCATCAGCTGCTTCCATCTCTATTGTCTTCTGTTGCTGTTAAACAATAAATAAATATGTTTATTATATATGCGTCAAAACAAAACCGTCACCACTGTGTTTTGTTTTAAAAAACACACAACAGAAATCCAGTGATCAAAAACAGCTGCAACATTAAAATACCAGCTACAGCATGATGAACATTTGTTAGCATAAAACTGACTATATATCTATTTTGTTTATGTAGCTAATACCTGTGTCACAAAAAATGTTTTAAAATAAAAAGTAATCTCTAACTCAATCTTCATCTGCATCTGACTGAAGCTTGCAATTAAGTAACAAGAAGCTAAAAATACATCTGTAAAATGACTAGTACTCAACAGTGAGATGGACAAGATGAAAAGTTCACGAAAATATATAAATCAATATATATATATATATATATAATAAAAATCAGCAGCTGACTAACCATGAAAGCCTGAAAAGCAAGCTGCGTAGAACTTGCAAGTGCGTGGCATATCTGAACAACAAACACAAGTACAGATTCTTCACGAACACCTGAAATGCCTGCATATTCTCATACATTATGTGTTGCAGAGTTATGAATGACAAAGCAAATAAAGCAAGCTTTGATCTCTTTCACAAAAAAAGTTTAAATACAACACCACTGTATTAATCAAAGTGCTCATATAATCACAGTGCTATATGTCCATGTCACCATGAAATTTTGCTAGTTGACACCAAGCTTGATACCAACTGTCTGGATATGTCAGTCAACATAACAAAAAATTTGAGCTAAGGCTCACGAGACGCGTGAAAGTCTGTAGCAGTTCCGGTTCAGTAGTTTAGCTGAAAATTTGGGTATTCATGCTAAGTTAATATACAAATACCAAATTCTCTATCTGGATCGCATAATGATAGTTCATGCAGCTGACGGTGAAAATTTGGTAATCCTAGCTTGCACCGCTTTTGACTGATCCACTCGTGTGACGGACGGACAGACAGACAGATGGACGGACAGAATTGTCACGGCTAAGACGCGCTGAAAGCAGTAGCTGCTTTCGCACGCAAAACAAAAAAACATTTACTGACATGCAGGTTTTAAGTATGTTTTAGTGCATTCTGGTGTAACTTTATTTGTAGTTAGAAGCATTAAACTGTTATGTGCTGCTTTGGGACAGTGGAGGCAATACACATATCTGTGATGTTTCTGAAAAAAGCCTAAAATATTCATCATCATTGCAGCTGCAGCATAAATAAACAACTAATTTGAGTAAAGCTCACGTGATGCACGATAGCAGTGATCCTGCCACTTTGGCAATCAGTGTACAGCAATAAGATATAAATGCATCTTGAAAGAGTGCTTAAATTTGAGGCATTCGTACAGAAGCCTCCTTGAATTTAAGAGATCACAACTTACATTCTTAAAAATGTTTGTTCTATGCTGAAAATGTCATATGTGGGTTATCCAAGTCCATCTCCAGCCAATTCCGTGCAATTCACTCTTAAAATGTGTGACGCAGCCAGAAATTGCAAAAAAAATCACTAAAAACACCTATTTTTTGGGGTTCAAGGTCATTGACATTGACACCAATAAAAAGCTTGTCACTGTTGCTTGTTATGATGAGCAGCATGTCTGTGCCTATCTGCAACCGTTTTCACGCTAAACGAGCCAACAGTGGCGAAATAACCACTTTTTAGGGGGCAGCCGTCTTTAACGCCTGCCTGCACCGGCCTCCTTGAACATAGGGGGTCGTGACTTGGACTGCTAAAATCTACGTTTAATGCTGAAAATTTCATATGAAGGTCATCTTAGGCCATCTCCAGCCATTTCGTTGTAATTTAGTTTGAAATGTGCGCTGCATCCAAAAATTGCAAAAAAATTCACTAAAACCCCCTTTTTGAGCGGTTCAAGGTCGTTCAAGGTCATCAATGTTGACAAATCTAAAAAGCCTGTCACCCCTGCTTGTTATAATAAGCAACATGTCTGTACCCATCTGCAACTGTTTTCACACTAAACGAGCCAATAACGGCAAAATAACATCTTTTAGGGGGTACCCCTCTTTGACGCCCTCGTTCAAGGAGAAGCCTCGCACTCAGTGGCACGAAATTTTGTCACGATAAACTAGAGACCTTGGGGCAGCCCACGGTGAAGACTTCGTGATCCTAACTTGCACTGTTTTGATACAATACAGCAGTGTGATTGATGGGCAGACCGACGAACAGACAGACGCCCAGGCCATGGCTAAGATGCATGAAGCATTCTGCTACTGCGTGTAAAAATACATAAGAAAGATTACTCACCGGTTCACCAGATGTGTCACACTCAAATATGTAGCAGTAGAATGATGCACCCGTCACACCAGGGACACGTGCAATGAAACCAAATAGTCTGCAGATTGAAAATAAACATTTCAGCAGCTCCTATAAATATATCACTACTACAATTTGCCATTCCTGTTTTCCGTCAGCAGTCAGTTGCACACACGTAATTAAACATGAGGATACTCTTTTTAAAACACCAATATTGGTTGTAAATTTTTACAGAAAAAATAACATGGCAAAAGAAAAAAACAGGAGCTAAGACAATGTAGAAATGACAAATCTATAGCAATGTAAACTCGAATCATGCAAAATGTCAAACACACCTTATACTGCAGTAATTTGCAACTTATGATTTAGTGAAAAAAAGGGGATCTAGCCTAAAAAGTCCCGACCCAACAATATCCAAGGGTGAGCTTTGGGATAACTAGGCCTAACCTGGTGCAACTCATGACACTCACCGCTTGTTGTCAGAGTGAACGCCCCAATAGGATATATGTTCCAGGCGTATCTGCAGCGGTTCCACTCCACCAACGCTGTCATAAAGCCTGTGTCACACAGTCAACAATTCAACCTTTATAGTACATCCACAGCTTGCAAATTCTACAGGTTCTGTGGATCCAGATTTGCATTTGGAAGAGCTGTTCAGTCTACTTGGAATGTTGTTGAAAACTATCTCGAAAACAATGCACACACACTCTATGCCTAGCTTTAGATGCCAAGTCAAACTTTTAAACACACCAAGCATGTTCAAGGTTATTCACAGGTAATGATTTGTATAAAGCTGTTATTTACTTACGTTGTGTGTAACTAATTTATGCAGCATGTGGCATGATAACACTCCACAAGTGCAAGACACATTGTGTCTGCACAAACACAACAAAGTTTGTGACTATATTTTGCAGTGCTAAAGAGGCGTGAGGCTAAAGCTATGCACCTGACTTCGTTCGTTGTTACGACAAGCTGAAACTCGGACATCTTGAAGACGTTGTGGATGGCGCGAGCGGCCATTATGTGGCGTATCACTTCACGCAGTAGAAGCTCGCCTACACATCATTCACAATGTAAACTGATGTCATCAGTCAGTCAGTCAGACATTCCATGCAGCTGTCCCACATCCGCAGACTAGCAACTTCATACCAGAATGCGTGTTTTGAATGAACGCAACACTGACAGAGGAGCATCAGGTATGCAAGCAGCAAGCAAAAGGTTCCTGTTGAAAAAACTGGCTGGTGGCAATGGTGCTGGTAGTTAACAGAACTGTTAGACCACAGCTACTACAGACAAATATCATTTGCGCAGCAGCTAACTGAAGCTGATGCTGACAGATGTTCAACGCAAATCATGCACGCAATGTTATGTAAAAAATACATTTAAAAATATCAAACAAACTCTGTTTGCTCATGCTGATAAAGCTGACAACTACAGACAATTAAAGCACAATGATGTTGTTCAAAATAACAACAGTAGCTGCAGTTGAACAACAATGTCACTATGGACATCAAGCAACTGCTAGAAACAACAAAGCGACAAGCTGGACAGTACCTCGGTCTGTTAGCACCTGCTGTGAGCCAAGGAATCGCACAGGAAACATTGAACCATCGCTAGGAGCAGCAGCAGCTCCATCAGTCACAGAAGCTTCCTGTGACTGGTTGAATGGATTCACACGTCTACAGCATAAAGCATCATATGCTGTGACCCAAAAAATGTCCTACTTTGTCATGATCCATATCTTCGACAAAAATTAACCGATTTTCACAATCTTTTCACTGACACATTCTCTGAACAATTTGCAATGAGGCAGTTATTAAATATCCCACCACACTTTAACTCTGTCGCTACACTATCACGTAAAACATAAATTTTCAGAAATCATAAATCATTATAATACATATGCAAAAATATATGCTCTGAATTTTTTTTTTACTAATTTTCATGCAAAAATCAAATTTTTCTTAGTTCCAGATAAATTTCTGACGTTTGTAAACAAAAGCAGACAATATTACCGCAAATAATAATTTTTAATGCAGTAATGATATACTGGTATTGTAATATGCCATTAGCAATAAAGGCAAGGCTTTTATTACGAATGTATGCCAGTTTGAAAAATACAATTTTCAGAAGATACTGATGAAATTTTTGAAGATAAGCTGCAATGGGGAAAGACTGGGCATGTTTTATAACTAAGATTTGGAAAACAGGAAACACGACCAAAAATATGAGACCGGCAGACCGAAGCATGCATGTACTGAAGAGAACGTGACCACTAAAGATGAACTGGTAGGTGCACTAAGAGAAAAAGGCAAGAAACAAACACATCATTTAACATGCCAGATAGATATCCATAGGGATGGATCTAACACAACATAGCACTGTACTTTTTGTCTAAAGCATCTTTCATTTACCAACATGCTTGCTGCCTTTTACTGTTGATTTTTCGTGCATTTATATTTCACAAGGTAGTGTAGCAATGCAGTTGAGGTGTGGTGGGATAATCAATCGCCACTTTATTGCTAATTGTCCACAGAATGTGCCAGTGAAAAATTTTGGAAATACATTAATATTTGGGGAAGATATGCAGAATAAAAAGTGGGACGTTTTTTGGACAAAGTGTATATGCTATTTTCTTCTTCTTTGTCTCCACTATCACTAACACTGCTACGCGAAACATCTTTCTTCTCACAGTAACAATGCAGAGAATGCATTATGGGCTGTGACATTTCACTGACATATTTACTTACTTATTCAACTACACAATTTCATTTTTATTTCACCAACAACTTTGAGAGTAACTCCCTCCAGGTTACGTGTGGTCCCAAAAATCAACTGCTGAAAACTATTGGAGCAAAAAGTAAAGGTGGCAGCTCTTGACAGACGTGGATGACATCAATGTGTTCATATGGATGTGGGATAAATCAAAGTCAAAGTCAAGACTCTTTGCAGAACGGATGCACACTCTGTTGCTGTAAGCACCGACATCATCAAAGCGCTGAGGGGTGGTTAAAAGTACAAATGTAAGCAAATAATGGCTTCCACTTACTGGTACCGAGCCACGGCAAGTCCAAACAATAATAAATTAATACTATACTTTCTGCAGCGGAATTTCAGATATTGAAACATCAAATTAAACTACTATCATTTGACACAACATACTTAGGTGGTCCTTCTTTCAATGAAGAGCTTCCTCCAGGAGTGGTAAGATCGAACTGTATGGGAGCATCAGGACAGAATGTGCCGTCAGATGGAGTCGAAGTCGGAGTGGCTGGATATGCAGCAGCAAGAGTCCCCCCTGATGCCGACTCCCTGACAATTAACAACAATATAATTAATAATAATTCAATAATTCAATTCAATTAATTCAATACTCAAAGTATTTCCAAAGAGGTGATTCACTTTGTTCTTTCATATTTACTCTTCAATCATATATGAGGAATTCACATACTACAGCTGATGTTCTGAATGCTCCACAGCCAAAGGCAACGAGCACACTACAGTTATTACTAATGATTTACATTTTTCTTTAACTAGTAAATCTTTCCAGAGTTAATGAAGCTGATTCATTCCCAAAATTAATTTTTGCATACCGCTAAAGCAGAATTTTAGACAGACTGAAAGATGTTCCTGTCATGTTTCTTTATTGTAAAGGTTGAATTTACTGCTGTATTATTTTGTGTTTGCATGCATTCTGCCTGGAAAGACCATCCAAAAATAATCTGTACTGTGTCAGGCGGGACGTTAAACCCTACTCACTCATTAATGCCAACAGCATTAATGCAATGACACATAAAAGCAAAAACTAACCTATACCGATAGAATGATCTAACTTACGTAATAAGTCAATATAGCAATACTCAAAATATATTGCAAAGAAATGACTAATTGCAGTGCCATTCAATAACTACACATAACTCTCTCGCTAAAACATGACAAAGTAATAAATACAGTAGTCAGCTTACCTCAATGCCTCTACAGACTTAGGCATAGCTACTGGAACCGAACTAAAGAATCCATGAGCATAGCTGGCTTCTGTTGGTGTTTTAATTGGAGGCTGCAGGAATAAAACACACACAGTGCAATCCACAATAGCTACATAACAACATTAACTAGTGGCTACGCTTGGTATATGCATCTGTTGAGGATGCTCACGAAAAGACACAATAATGCAGATGAAAGTAAGTAAACTGAGGATGATATAATGTACTTAAAGTGCATAAACTATATGACATGTGAAAGACTATACGATGACTTACAGCTATCATTTACACCAAACCAAACGAACACATCTGATGCAATACTCTGTATGTGACTATATGCATTTGACAGCTCAGACTACATAACAAGACATAGAACACTACTCCATGTTAATAGACTGAAGCACACTCTTATGCTTATGAGTGTGTCAGGTTAAATAAAAGCAACTGCGTGATGTCATAAATAGTTGTACTAACAGTAAGTGGTTCTGTGGACTCGAGCCGCTGACCAACACGAACAACATTGATGATTGTTGCAATCCACTGCAACACATAAGCACTACAATATTCACCACATTTGCAATGGATTGCAATATTGGACATATACTGTAAACTACATTACTCACATGTGCAAAACAAACATAAAATTTGAGCTCGTGTTCACGAGATGCGTGAAAACCTACAGGGGGGCCTAGCAGTTCCTGTTCACAAATTTTCAGATTATCTCCAGCCATTTCATCGCAGTTCATTCTTGGAATGTGCGCTGCAGCTGAAGATCGCAAAAATCAATAAAACCCTTTATTTTGGAAGTTCAGGGTCTTTCAAAGTCATCGACCTTGATACGACTAAAAAGCTTGTCACTAGTGCTTGTTACGATAGGCAGCATGCCTATCTATCTGCAACCGTTTTCATGAAAAACTGCACAACAACAGTAAAAGAACAACTTTTACGGGAGTACCACTCTTTGATCCTCTCGTGTGCAGGTGTCCTTGAACCTACAAAATCGAGACTTGAACCGTTAAAATCTATGTTCAATGCTGAAAATTTCCTGTGCAGCTTGTCCATGTATATCTCAATTAATTTCGGTGCATTCGCTCTTGAAATGTGTCTCACAGCCCGAAATCGCTAAACAAATCCATAAAACCCCTATTTTGCCATTCAAGGTCATCCAAAATCATTAAATTCGGCGGCAATCGAGAGCCAGTGTACGACTTCCTATTAGTGATTAATGGTAACCTAGGCCCTATCTCGCACCGTTACTGAGATACAGCGACTTATTAGCTGAAAATTGCAAATTTTCCCCGCCCTCCTCTCATTTAGTGCCCTCATTCGGGATGGCCCCTTTCGAATTCATGAAAGAGCTTTACGGATCGTGAAACTAGAGTCTTCCAGGCAGCCAACAGTGAAGATACGGTGATCCTAGCTTGCACCGTTTTTGACTGATCCGCCCGTGTAACGGACAGACGGATGGACAAACAGAATTGTGATGGCTAAGATGCACTAAAGCAGTAGCTGCTTTCACGTGTAAAAACTGCTTTAAACACCAATAAAGTCAAAATGAACACTTCTGTTTCAGTGTCTTATTGCTTAGTCCAGTTGCATTCACTGTAAATGTTCAATCTATTCCAGATGCCAACACATACCAGTAACAGTTGTCATTCTTGTGAAACTGGAATTTTCTGAAGAAGTGCCATTTCACACACATGCAACTAACTTTTGTGTTCTTCTCATAATACAGAAACTCACAACTGGGCAGTGGACACTGCAGTCAGAATATGTGCATTGTAGTGGCTATCATGACAAATGCATAACTGCAGATGGTAGCATTCAACCATAAGACATGCCAGCATTATACTGGCAAGCACTCTAACCTGCACATGTACATACTATAGAGTATGCACTCTGCACTAAAAGTAACAACACCAAAATTCTGTCAGTTTAAAAGACCCTTCTGTCCTTACGTCCCTAAGACTAACTCAAGTTCAACAATTATACATTTTTATTCGGCTTAATATATGTCAGTAGTGTACTGCCAACATACCTCATCTCGGTCTCGAGCATTTTCAGCTTGCAACATTAAACTCCTACAGCAGCAAACAAAACAGTCAATACAAATGAAAATCAATCAAATTTACTACAAATTATAACCACCATTGTCGCAAGTTTACATTATCAATGATTCATTATTAGTGATGACTAGATATATAGAAAATATCGATATATCGTTTTTGACATATTGTATCATATCATCGAAAAATATCAACTTTTAGATATATTACGATATTTTTGAAAATTGCAATATATTCGCTATTTTCACGACATTTGCTACACATTCTTCATTACAGTACGTGACTGGAAAGAAAGAATACAGATGCGGCGAGTTAATGGTGTCAAAACTTAATCACAGTCATAACTATATGTTCACCCAGAGACACATTTTTATTGTCTAAACAAAGCATACTGTTTTGCTCAATGTTCATATCTTGTCCTGTGCTTCTATAAGACTGACATACTTAATATTTTAGAAATATTGATATCAATATCGCAATATTTTGCAAGATATCATATCAATATCGTATCAAAACTGAAATCCTGATACCAAATCATCACCATTCATTACCTTTTGGTTGAAGGCTGTGACACGTGGAATACAAAGCGACGATCTTCAATATCAATAAGATCGATGCGAGTTTCAATGTTGAGGTCGAGCAACAAGCTTCCAGCAACCTGCCACACAAGCACCAAACTACAAGTCAAAGGCAAACACGTAATATTATATTACGCAGGGATCACAATAATGTGGCCTAAATTATGCCCTAAAAGACATCATCACAGCCTGCAATGATTGTGACTGGCTTAAATTTACCAAACAATGCTGTCAAGTGAGCATCCAAAACTGAGGAACATCCGAGATGAGCAATAATATCGGTAATCAAGAAGTTGTGGATTTGAATCACAGCCATTCCACTGAAACGATTTAAATTACGTTGTAAGTACAATAAGAATGAATTGACTTATCGAACACTTATTTCAAAAGTAACACTCTAGTTTAATAGGTTGCATAAAATAACGGATAATTATATCATAAGTATTATCATTATTATTATACCAAAAAGTAAGCAGACGATGACTCACCTCATCTCTCGACTGGTTCATAAGATTGCCACCTTGAATGAAGAAGAAACTTCGATCCCATCGTGAAGTGATCAGTGACAGTTTACTGCAAAAAAAGCAAAAAACCCAAAACTATAACACTATTTTTAATGTATATTACAATATAGCACACATAGATGTGCTGACTAATGCTGAAACAACAATATATACTGTAAAGCACCAAAGAAAACATGAATTATGTGAATAACAGAAAAATGAAACCATAGTCATTCTCACACTGGCAACCTGCCTGGTAAGCAATTTCTCACATACATGTGTAATCCAGCCATCAATTCCAGCACATACATAGTTCATTCATTCGTTCAATCATACACACATTCAACAGAAACAAAAAAAAACAAATATGCACAGTAAACAGATGATGTTTCATACAGCAAAAAATTAAAGAAATAATACGCAAAAAAACTTGCAGTGACAAAAACTTACACACGCATAAACAGATATCCGGCCTTCTGTGATAACTCAGTGTTGGGTGGTGAACACGGCATGTCGGAAGGCACTTCGGCATAATATTTATGAATCGACTGCTTCTCGATGTTTTCAATTTGTTCAACTCTTCGCTGAGATTCCAGCCGCAACTCAGAATGAACACTGCAATACAGCACAAAAAAAATCACAGATATCTGCACTCTGCAGTATGCATGATCCAAGATCATTTTCCCTCACTTTTCAAAAATAATATTTTTCCCTGACATTTCCCTGACCACAAAATTCCACGACTTTTTCCACTTTTCCCTGACCTGTAGGAACCATGGAGTAGTTACTGTGCTATTTTAGAACTTAAAAAAATGATTACAAATTATAAATGCCAAATTTCTCAAACATAAATGGCAAGAGAAAAGATCAAAACTTGTCATTAACACACACAATCATAAAACTCGGACAATTCCCCAGTTTCCACAAGTGGTTTTGTCTCATCTCAATTACACACTTTTCTTACCCAAAAAAACAATTTTAGACAGTCTTAGCATATTTCCCCTGCACAAACAACAAGATGAGTAACAAAACAATAATATCGGTAATCAAGAAGTTGTGGATTTGAATCACAGCCATTCCACTGAAATGATTTAAATTACGTTGTAAATACAATCAGTACAATCTGATACTAGCAAAAAAAGTTAATGTAACTGCCACTTATAGAGACCAGATAAGCTCCAACATTTAATATTACATGTGGAAATAAATACCAATCTGACAGAGACACCTAGCAAAATCAAAATGCTGTTAACAAATAATGAGCTCACCTTTGCACCGAAGCATTAATATTGGCGACAAAATCATCCAACTCCTTGCGCGACAGCGACTCATTTCCCATCTCAAAGAACATCTTCTGAGCTTGAACAAAGCCGAGGATGGGCTCCAGCAGCGAAGAACGACGCTTGTACTGGAGCGAGTTGAGCAACGAATAATAATGAACGGCCGTCTATATGCCACATACACACGCACATGTAATATGACTACAGCAGTAACAAGTGCATATGACGATACAAAACTAATACGTAAAAAACATTAACAAAGTGACAACGAAAATGTGCAAAAAGTGTAGTTGTAGACAGTTGAGTCAATATTCAAAGCAGAATCTAACACAGCAAAGTACATCCTGAGCACGTACTCCATCACACAGAATAAAAAGCTATACCGGTAGTGAAAAGGTTAAAGTAGTGGTGGCAAGTATGATACCGGATTAGGTCTTAGTAACAAGTTGACAGAGTAGGATCTAAAATTAAATGATAAAACATGAAACAGCAAAAGTAGCATAAATACCAAGTTGATGCAAATACCTTAGACACAGTCTCTAGACAGTAGACAGTACACACCTAATAACTACAACAAAGTCAATAAATTAAGAATAAAACCTGATGAAACTTCTTGCGTGCAACATAAAGATCATCGATCGCTTCTTGATGTCCCTTCTCACCCTCACGTTTCTTGGGATATTTCATGTACGTAGCCAGCACCCGCTCATGTTCTGAACACATAGCAGTACAATACGAGTTAACTCTACAGCAAACAAAACAAGAAATTAGAGCTAATGCTCACGACACACGTGAAAGCCTATAGCAGTTCTGGTTTATGAGTTTAGCTTAAAATTGGAGTGTTCACGCTAAGTTAATATACAAATACCAAATTCTCTCTCTGGATCGCATAACGACAGTTCCGTGGCGCCACCTTGTGAATGATATAGACTTGTGCCGCAGCCAAAAAAATCACCAAAAAAATCCATAAACCCCCTATTTTTGCGTTCAAGGTCATTCAAGGTCATTGAATTCAGCGCCAATCAAGAGCCAGTGTACGACTTCCCATTAGTGATTGATAGTAACCTAGGCCCTATCTCGCACCGTTACTGACATACAACGACTTATTGGCCAAAAATTGCAAATTTTGCCCACCCCCTCTCACCCTCGTTCAGGGTGATCCCCTTTAAATTAATGGAAAAGCTTTACGGTTCCTGAAACTAGAGTCTTCCAGGTTGGCAATCCTAGCTTAGACCGTTTTTGACTGATCCACCCGTGTGACAGACAGATAGACAGACGGACAGACAGACAAACAAACAGACATAACTGCGATGGCTAAGATGCGCTAAAAGCAGTAGCTGCTTTCGCGAATAAAAACAGTCAGTTTAATACTATACGATTATAAAGATTTTGTTTATTTGTTAATACTGTAACAACATACATAACCAAAGACGCATTACCACAAGAATTAAGCAAGAAAACGAGCGCACCTATTACATGAATAAACAACTAACATTCAAAAATTACTTACAAAAATGCAACTGCAGTTAACAGAAAACAGCTGTTATATGGCTCCTAAAAAATTCACATATGGAATATTAAAAAAAATGACAAATTTTAAAAAAATAATGTAATGTACCCAAAATATCCTAAAATAAGTATTCTGCATCTATCTTCAAAAGAAAGCAGCCATATACATCCAATTTCAAACAGAGAAATACAATGTAAATTCGGTAACAACAAAACAAAATGTAGTCATTAAAAATTACCCGCACTGGCAATTTGAAACATTTCTTTCATTTTGATCACCTCTGTAACAATCACAAACCACAGCAACACTAAAACACAGTCATCAGTCTTCATTCAATAAATATCTTTTCAACTGACACAAAAACTCAGCTTAAAGCACAACACCACCACATAATACAAGTGAAAAAGTAACAAATTGAAAATTAACTGTAACTTTTTCTAGAACTAACAACAAATGTGATTGTTGCTATATATAAACTGTAGGCACTACACACACATTCAGAAAAATAAAGGCAGACCAACGTTCACCAACCATCAATATCAGCCTGAAGAAACTTGTTGACAGGATGCATCATCCCATCACTCAGCTGCGATATCATAATCTGCTGAATGGAACTCAACTGCACACAAATGACATAAATAAATGGTACAAACTAGAAAGCAGTCATAGCCCGCAGGTACTTCTGCCAAGGCAAAGCTATTCGCCAGGTGGCGTCACCATCTTCGCTTTGCCAGCGGTTCCCTTATTCCCCCTTTAACGCAATGGTAACGAAAATTTCAAAGTAATCCAGAATCCAGGATTCCTGCCGGATCACGCCCAAAATTGAATCACTGGTAGTTTATGCCATGCCCGACATACCCTCAAAAT